>Ga0302186_10000056_pt1 | contig 101932 bp, 83 predicted proteins | sample II_Bog_E1_2_FD_198782 | JGI IMG/M metagenome (GOLD analysis project Ga0302186, IMG submission 198782) | Peat permafrost microbial communities from Stordalen Mire near Abisko, Sweden - II_Bog_E1_1 | ecosystem: Environmental > Terrestrial > Soil > Wetlands > Peat | place: Sweden: Abisko...
AGCGGCAGCTTTGGCTTTAGCATCTTCATCCGCTTTCTTCTTAGCGGCGGCATCAGCATCAGCCTTTGCTTTGGCATCAGCATCTGCTTTCGCTTTTGCGGCTGCATCAGCGGCAGCTTTGGCTTTTGCGTCTTCATCCGCCTTCTTCTTAGCGGCGGCGTCAGCATCAGCCTTTGCTTTGGCGTCCGCATCGGCTTTCGCTTTTGCGGCTGCATCAGCGGCAACTTTGGCTTTAGCATCTTCATCCGCTTTCTTCTTAGCGGCGGCGTCAGCATCAGCCTTTGCTTTGGCGTCCGCATCGGCTTTCGCTTTTGCGGCTGCATCAGCGGCAGCTTTGGCTTTAGCATCTTCATCCGCTTTCTTCTTAGCGGCGGCATCAGCATCAGCCTTTGCTTTGGCATCAGCATCTGCTTTCGCTTTTGCGGCTGCATCAGCGGCAGCTTTGGCTTTTGCGTCTTCATCCGCCTTCTTCTTAGCGGCGGCGTCAGCATCAGCCCTTGCTTTGGCGTCCGCATCGGCTTTAATGGCTTGATTAGTTTGATCTATTTTCTGTTTCGCAACAGGATCGTCTTTTTTTATCGCTAATGCTTGGTTATAGCTTGATAAAGCCGACTTGTAATCTTTTTTACCAAAAGCTTTATCGCCATCTTTAATTGCTGCCTGATAATTTTTCTCCGCTTCTTTTTTTCCTTTCAATATATTTTGTTCCTGTTCACGTATATTGGCTACAACGCCTGCCATTTGCTCTTGATGCGCTTTATCATAATCAAATTTTTGTTTATCCGGATTATAGGCAAATTTTATTACCGGTTGGTCAAGGGGAGAATAATTTATCCCATCAACTTTTTCCCAAATAGAAGTATTAGCTTCTACAGGTTTCCAAGGGTATTGTGCAATATCAGGTGGAACACCCCTGGTAGAGAAAAACATTTTTTTAGTTGTATATCCTTGACGGGAATAGGTAATAACATAATCATTTCCTAAAGGAAGCTGAAAAGAGTATTTTCCATCGGCACCTGTAGAAACAGCGGTTATTGTCTTTCCTCCTTGTGTTACTATTATACTTGCACCGTTTACAGGTCCATTATCATCCTCTATTTGACCCGCTATAGGTAATGGCTGAGGGGGACCGGGAGCCGGTGGAGTTTCTTGTGCTTTCGCGAAAAAAGACAGAATAAATAATAATGCAACAAGTATAGACTTAGAAGGGTATTTCATTAAAAGAATAATGGCTCTAAATGCGTATTTTTGCGCAAATTTAAAAAACTAAATGATATTAAGCTATTGGGAAAAACAAACCTATTTTAACAATATAGACTTACTTGTAATTGGTAGTGGAATTGTAGGATTAAATGCCGCTATTGATTACAAAACAAGATTCCAAAAAGCAAAAGTTTTAGTTATTGAACGAGGAATTTTACCTAACGGAGCAAGCACTAAAAACGCAGGTTTTTGCTGTTTTGGCAGTGTGTCGGAATTAAAAGATGATATGACACACATTGAAGAAGATACAGTTTGGCAAACCGTTTTACTTCGCTATAAAGGATTAAATAAGTTAAGAAAGTTACTTAAAGATAATATCATAAGTTACCAACAATTAGGAGGGTTTGAGGTTTTTGATACCAAGAATGATTTTGAAGCCTGCGCGGATGTAATTTCTTCTTTCAACAAAAAGATGAAAGACACCCTTGGATTAAAAAGTGTTTATATGGTTGATAAAAACAAAATCAAAAAAAGTGGCTTTGAGAGTTTTAATTACTGCATAAAAAACAATTACGAAGGGCAGATTAATACCGGAAATATGATGCAGGCCTTATTGGGTATTGCCTACAAAAAAGGTATTACCATTTTGAATAATATGGAGGTTGATAAAATACAAGATACTAACCTACATACCGAAATATTTTTTAAAAACAATCTTACTATAAAAAGCAAAAAAGTAATTGTCGCAACCAATGGTTTTGCCAAACAATTATTACCTAATTTGGACGTGAAACCGGCAAGAGCGCAGGTTTTGGTAACATCCCCCATTAAAGATTTAAAACTAAAAGGAGCTTTTCATTACCAACAAGGATATTATTATTTTAGAAATATTGACGACAGAATTTTATTCGGCGGCGGAAGAAACCTTGATTTTAAAGGGGAAGAAACTACCGATATGGAGCTTACCGAAATCATTCAAAATAAACTGGAATTAATCTTAAAGACAAACATACTGCCTAAACAACCCTATAAAATAGAGCAACGCTGGAGTGGCATAATGGGTGTTGGTTCGGAAAAGAAACCTATTATAAAACATGTTTCTAAAAATGTTGTTTGCGCGGTACGCATGGGTGGCATGGGCGTGGCTATTGGGAGTTTAGTGGGACAAATGGCTGTTGATGAACTTGAGGGCAGAAAAAGAGATTACTAATTCGTTTATTTCTTCAAGTAGACTCTAAAAATTCTGTTTACACAATCTTCTTTACACTCTCACTTCCAAATCAATACATCTCGTACTTACAATACTTGCAAGGCAAACCACCGTTATACAAACTTATTTTACGGGATGTTTTTAAGCCTACACTTTTAAAACCTTCTATACTGGAGCTTATTATCCAGGCAGATGAGCCTTTGTATTTATGCTTCAACGTATCGCCAATAGTTTTGTATAAAGCCTTTATATCATCTTTATTCATGCGCTCTCCGTACGGAGGGTTCATAATGATGGTATATTTTTTTTCTTCGCCAAAATTAGTCTCAAAAAAATCCGCCTTTTGAAAGGTTATCATTTCATTTACATTAGCAGAGACCGCATTTTCTTTCGCTTTTTTAAGCACATGCGGAGAAATATCCGTTCCTAATAAAACAGGTTTATTATCATTTATTTTATTAATCACATTTTCGTAAATTTTTTCGTACAGGTCTTCATCATAATCAGGCCAGTTTTTAAAGCCATAACTGCCTCTAAAATAGCCGGGAGGCACATTGGCAGAAATCAAAGCCGCTTCAATTAAAATAGTGCCGGAGCCACACATTGGGTCGTATAAAGGCAGGCGGCCATCCCAACCACTTAATAAAATAAGTCCTGCCGCTAAAGACTCATTTATAGGGGCTAAATTGGTATCTACGCGGTAACCACGCTTATACAAAGGAATGCCGGAACTATCCAGCATAATATTTACTTCATCATTATAAATATAAACATATAAACTAAAATCGGGATTCTCCCTGTCAACCGACGGACGTTTACCTGTTTTAGCCCTGAATTGGTCAACAATAGCATCCTTGCATTTTTGCGCTACGTATTGGCTGTGATTAAAATACTCGGTGTTTAAAGCCGCCGTAACAGCAAGTGTTTGATTTAGATCTAAAAATTTGTCCCAACTAATGGAATCAATCAAATCGTAGAGTTGATGTTCGTTTTGTGCTTTACCGCTTGTAATGGGTTTTAATACGCGTATGGCAGTACGTAAGCATAAATTGGCTTTATACATAAAGCCCTCATCGCCAAAAAAACTAACCGCACGGTTATGCTGCTCTATATTTTTTGCTCCTAATTTTAAAAGTTCTGCCGCCAATACCTCCTCTAAGCCTAAAGTGGTAGTGGCAATCATTTTAAAATCATTGGCATCTTTAATTTTCTTCATTTTCTTATTTTGTTTTCTGCCCCAGATTTCGCAGATGAACACAGATTTGTATTTGTATATATCCGCATAATCCGTGCAATCTGTGGCTTTTTAAATTACGGAACAAAGCTAATCTTCTGTTCCGATGTGAATAAGGGCATCTCCCTGATTTACCACAGGGTGATTGTTAACACCGATAATGTACCCATCAAATGGCGATGTAATACGGGCTTCTACCTGCCCGAAAGGATTGCAAATAGCGCCCAGAATATCATCCTTATTTACATACGCGCCATTTGGTTTTGCTATGTGAAACAAGCCCGAAAGCTTGGCACGCACCCATGCGCTTTTTTTTAGCTTTACAAATGGGTTTGGAGGAATTTCATCATGAATCATTTTATGATGATGCAATAAACGCATACAACCATTCAAGCCTTCGTTGATAGACTGATAATCAAAACGCAGACTCTCGCCACCTTCAAAGACTAAAATAGGTTTATCTTTTTTAGCGGCTTCTTTACGAAGCGTTCCTTCACGATATACGCTGTTAATAATAAGCGGCGGAGAAAACTGTTGAGCAATGTGCAAGCTCTTAACGTCATCAAACGTACAGCGCAACTGAGGGTAATTATTAATCTTGGAACCACCCGTATGAAAATCAATTCCTATATCAATCAAAGGAATTATTTCTTTCATCAAGTCATAAGCGATTCTACCACCCAAAGAACCATTTTTAGTGCCGGGGAAGCAACGGTTTAAATCTCTGCCATCAGGTAAATCTCTTTTCTGGTATAGAAAAGAAACGGTATTCATTACCGGAACAACAATAAGCATACCCCGCAACAAACTCTGAATTTCTTTTCTGATAATTATTTTGCGAAGAACCTCTATACCATTTATTTCATCACCGTGCATTCCCGCGCTAAGCAATATAGTTGGTCCGGCACGCTTTGAACGAAACACATAAATAGGAATCTCTATTTTTGTTTTGGTAGGAAGTTCGTACGTATTAAGCGATACTACTTTGTTTTCTCCCGGCTTAATAGTATCCTGATGGATTTTTATGGATCTCATAAAGTGCTATCCCTCATTCCCATTAAACTCATTGCGTTCCACATACTCAATAATTTTTGAGGCAATATCCACACCGGTCGCTTTTTCAATACCTTCCAAACCGGGAGAAGAATTTACTTCCATCACCAAAGGACCTCTTTCACTTTGTAACATATCAACTCCGGCAATACCTAAACCTAATTTCTTTGCTGCTTTAATAGCTGTAGAGCGTTCTTCAGCGGTAAGTTTAATAACAGTAGCCGAACCACCCTGATGCAAGTTTGAACGAAACTCTCCTTCTTTAGCCTGACGTTTCATGGCGCCTACCACTTGCCCGTCTACCACAAAAGCTCTGATATCAGCGCCTTTAGCTTCTTTTATAAACTCTTGCACTAACATAGCAGCATTTAATTTCATAAAGGCTTCTATTATTGATTTGGCTGCTTTATGGTTTTCAGCCAAAATAACGCCAATGCCTTGTGTACCCTCTAAAAGTTTAATAATACAAGGAGTGCCACCAACCGCTTCAATCATTTGGTCAACATCTTTTGTTTTGCTGGCGAAAATTGTTTTGGGCATACCGATTCCTGCGCGAGCCATTATTTGCAGGCTACGCAGCTTATCGCGCGAGCGTACCAATGCCTGAGATTCTACTGCTGTAAAAATCTTCATCATCTCAAACTGGCGCAACACAGCTGCTCCATAAAAAGTAACGGAAGCCCCAATACGTGGAATTACAGCATTAACATCGCTTATTTCTTTTCCACCATAATAAATGTGTGGTCTTCCTTTTTCAATACCCAATACACATTTCATGTGGTCTAACTGCAACACTTCATGTCCGTGCTTTTCAGCAGCTTCTACCAAACGCTTAGTAGAGTATATTGTTTTTCCGCGAGAAAGAATGACAAGTTTCATATAGCGTTATTATTTTTTTTCAATTGTTATATGATGTTCGCCTAAAAAGGCTCGGGTCATATGGTGTTATTATTGTTTTAAAGATAGCTATTATTTTGAATATAGAAAACCACCGGTATGTATTTGAGCCACATCTATAATAAATTTATTCTTTATCATCTTGCGCCCTATTAAAACCGGATAGCGCATGTTAGCCCTGTCGGTAAGCGATACCATGGTTCTTATTCTTTTACGACCGATAATGATTAGTGTTTTAATAACATACCTGAGTTCTTTTTCTCCGGATGAACTCTTAATGTTCTTCTGAATAAAATCTTCAAAGCAATGTTCCTGTTCGTTATATTCAGGATGAGTTTCATCCAATAACTTAAAGCATAAAACATCTTTACCATTAATTCGCTTTATGTTAATATCCTTACAATGCAAGGCAGAAGTGTAAGCCCCTGTGTCTATCTTAGCTTCTATATGAAAGATATTAAGTTCAGGAAAATCAATATACTCCCTTCTTCCTATTAGTTTAAGTCTTTTGTTACTTGGCATAAAATCTTTTTACATCAACATCCGAAAATAACTCGGAATCATTGCTTATAAAACTACAAAAATGTTTTGAAAAGTAAGGAGCCAGCATAACCGCCTTGGTACCAAAACCATTAAATACATATATGTTTTTATGAATTGAATGATTACCCATAACAGGCCTTCTGTCTATAGTAGAGGGTCTTACGCCTGCTTGTTGGTTAATTATTTTACAGGAAAAAGGAATCAGTTTATTTAATTTATCCGTTAAAGTCTGCTTGGCTTCATTGCTTACTTTATCCGTTAAATCATCCCAATTGTAAGTAGCACCCACTTTGAAGTAATGCGCTTCAGGCAAAGGAAGTATAAAGAAATCTTTATTTAGAATAGATGTTGTTTTTAATTCCTCGCAATAAATAGTAAGCACTTCGCCTTTGGCGGGCTTAAATTTTATCTCTTTAAAGAAAGGATTTTGCATAGCTAAATGCCCTTCGCAGAAGATAAGTTTATTGCATGAATAACCTTTGTACGTAGTCTCCTGCTCGTTTATAACAATATCGTCATAACTAAAAGTGTCATTTAAATATGCTTCCTGTTGTTCTAAATAGCTTTGTGTGTGTGTTAAAAAGCCCATTACATCCACAAATCCTGCCTGAGAAACAAAGCCATAGTTAGCTTTTAAAAAAGCATATTCATTTTCTGCGGGATGAATCTCTGCATCTATAAATTCACTTAACTCATTTACTGCTTTTTTCTTCCATAAGACTTCTTCCTGCTCACTTGCAAATACACGCGCGATTTTAGTTGGGTAGATTAGCTTGGTATTAAACAGTTTTTCTGCTTCTTTAAAAAAATCAAACATAGCAGGCAGGGTTTTATCTGCCATCCAGCTTTGTGTTAAGCGCTTAAACACTATCGGGTTATAAATTCCTCCTGCAACTCTGGAAGACTTACTTAACTCCGCGTTATCAATTACCAACACGCTTTTGTCTTGCTTCAACAAATCCAACGCTAAAATGCTGCCGGCAAGTCCCTGACCAACTATAATAAAATCTATTTTCTTCAATGCTAAAAAACCTTTAAACTTGTAGAAACAAATGTACTATGATTATTGATTTAAGAAGCGATACCGTAACCAAACCATCTGTGCCTATGTTGCAGGCTATGCTTACCGCGCCTGTGGGCGACGATGTGTTTAACGAAGACCCTACTATTATTCAGTTGGAAGAAAAACTGGCAACCATGTTCAATATGCAGGCAGGATTGTTTTGTCCCAGCGGTACCATGACGAACCAAATTGCCATTAAAGCCCATACCCAACCCGGAGACGAAGTTATTTGCGATGCAAACTCGCACATATATGTTAACGAAGGTGGCGGAGTTGCTTTCAATAGCGGTGTGCAGGTGCGTTTGTTAAATGGAGATAGAGGTAGAATTACTGCCAAACAGATAGAAGAAAACATTAACGGAGATTTTGACTGGCTACCGCGCACGGCTTTAGTAAGCTTGGAGAATACCATAAATAAAGCCGGAGGAAGTTATTATACCGCCGCAGCTATTGAACCCATTGCCCAACTTTGCAAACAAAAGAACCTGCCCTTGCACTTAGATGGCGCACGTATTTTTAATGCACTCATAGCAACAAACGAAACAGCTCAACAGCATGGCAGTTTGTTTAATAGCATTTCGGTTTGTTTATCTAAAGGATTGGGCGCTCCTGTGGGTTCTGTTTTGTTGGGCGATAAAGCCTTTATTAAAAAAGCACGCCGCATACGCAAAGTGTTTGGCGGAGGCATGCGCCAGGGCGGTATACTTGCCGCAGCCGGACTTTACGCCATAGAGCATAACATTACCAGACTTAAAGAAGACCACACCCGTGCCAAGCAATTAGAGAAGATGTTTCAAGCTCTTCCTTTTATAGAGAACATATTGCCTGTAGATACCAACATTGTGATATTTAATGTTGCTGAGAAAATAGGCAGCCAAGCCTTTGTGCAGGCTTTGCAGAAGCACAATATAAAAGCAGTTGCCTTTGGCAAAAATACCATGCGTATGGTTACACACTTAGATTTTAATGATGATATGCTGAATGAAGTAGCAAAGGTTTTGAAGGCAATTACTTTGTAAACTCCTTATTCCTTTTTAATTGCAGGTGTACATTTGTTTAAATTATAAGGCTCACATAAAGGGTAGTTTTTTATGTTGTTCTTCATAACTTTAATATAGTTTGGTATACAGGTAAAAGGATTATTCTCTATAGAAAAATACTTAATAGAGTCAGGGAAAACAGTAAAACAATATATTATATTGTTCTGGCAATTCAAATCTTTAAGTTTTTTTGGTAATGCCGGCAGGCTTGTTAATTGATTAAAACTACAATGTAAAGTTTGTAATGAGTTAGGGATGACTGGCAGGCTTTTTAACTGATTATTAACGCATGATAAAAAAGTAAATGAATCAACAGGCAACATAGGTATATTTGATAACTGGTTAGCATCACAATTTAATGTTTTAAGTGAAAGAGGTAATAGTGGTAAATTAGTTAGTTGGTTATTGCTACAGTTTAAGGTTTTTATCGAATTGGGCAAAAGAGGTAGACTTGTTAAGTAATTACCAGTACAAATTAAAGTCTTAATAAATTTAGGCAAAGCAGGTAACTTTATTAACTGATTCTTATGGCAACTTAAATAAGTAAGTGAATCTGATAAAGCAGGAAGGCTTTTTAAATAATTGTTTTCACAATTTAAACTTTTTAATGCTTTAGGTAAAATAGGAAGTCTATTTAAATGGTTAGTCCCACAATTCAAAGTTTGAAGTAACTTTGGTAGAATAGGTAAACTTGTTAGATGATTGCTATTACAGTTTAGTGTTTGAAGCGAATTTGGCAAAGCAGGAAGGCTTGTTAAGTAATTATTACTACAGTTTAATGTCTGTAGAGAATTAGGAAAAGCAGGAAGGCTCGTTAGTTTGTTTTTATTACAAGTTAAAGTTTTAAGTGATTTTGGCAGCGCCGGAAGACTTGTTAATTGATTATCGGCACATTCTAAAGTTTGAAGTGAATTAGGCATGGTCGGAAGACTTATTATACTATTAAGTCCACAGTTTAAAGTCACAAGTGAATCAGGTAACGTAGGAAGACTGCTTAATTGATTTTGCCAACACAACAACACATGCAGTGATTTTGGTAAAACAGGTAAGCTTGTTAATTTATTTACATCGCAGCTTAAGCCTATTAAACCATTTGGTAACTCAGGCAAACTTTTTAGTTCATTTCTTGCACAAGCTAATGTTTTAAGAGAATCAGGGAGGCGCGGGAGACTTTTTAATTTATTCTTAAATAATAATAATAGTTTAAGTGAATTTGGTAAAGCAGGAAGGCTTACTAAATCATTTCCGTCGCATTGCAAATAGACAAGAGATTTAAAATATTGAATACCCGCTAAGTCTTTAATATGCTTATATGGAACTTTTATACTATCGGTAACAGTGGTTACAAGTACATTACCGGTATCCATCATATTACCTTTCATGGCAGCAGGAATAGTAGCTTGCAGGTAAATAACAAAGTTAGAATCAGGTATGCTTACATAAGTTTGAGAAAAACTCTTTTGCCTATATCCAAAGAATAAGATAGAATAAACACAAAAGCTTAAGAGGGTTACCTTTTTCATTTACAGTATAACGAATAATTATGGATATTATTATACATAGAGAAACTACTTCCCAGTCTGAGCTTGTAGTATTGCCCTCTGGCAATTAGCGTAACTTAGCGTATCGCCTTTGGCAAGGTAGTATTTAGCAAGTTCCTGATTAGCATACACAAAGTCTTTCTTGATTTTTAAAACTTTTTTCCATTGCTCTGCGGCTAAATCCATTCTATTAGTAAGTTTATAAACGGTACCTAAGTTTTGCAATGCGGTGTAATTATCAGGATGCAAAGCAAGCTCTTTAAAGATTTCTTTCTCTGCTTCGGGGAACATATCCAGTTTCATATAATCGGTTGCCATATTGTTATGAAACATAATAAGCGTAGAATCTACCTTTAACCCTCTTTGATAGGTAACAATAGCGGAATCGTATTTTTCAATCTTCTCGTATTGTTTGCCAAGCGTTAAGTAGGCAAAGGTTCCATATTCAGATGTTTCGGTACCATTCTTATAAAAGGAAATACGGTCTTTAAAAACAGGCAAACGGTTATTAGTCAGAAACCAAAACAATACAATAAAACCCAACGGAACTCCGGCTGCTTTTAAATTAGAAGCACTAATATCATTAACCCATTTTGTTTCAGCCATAATAAGCAAGAAGCCAAATATGGGTACATATATCCTATGCTCTAAGCCCACAAAGGGAGAAACCAAAGCCGGAAACAGGAATAAGAAATACCACAGCAGACCAAAGATGATGTAGTTCCATCTCTTGTTAGGTGTAAAGTAAATAGATGCTGCAACCAAGGCTACTGCAAGAATACCCCACAGGTAATGCGTATCTCTTATGGTGGGCAACACACTTAAATCAAAAGGAAAGATAGTCTTACCAATGTATTGAGAAATCATAGGAGCATTGGTAAAGATGTTCTTAAATACATTCGTTACATAAATGGAATTGTTTGCATCTAAAGCGGCTTGCCTCATAAACCACCAGGGCAGAATACAAATTAAGTAACAAACACCTATCCTAAATCCTATCCGATGGAAAGGACTTGTTGCCGAGCCTCCCTTCCCTTCAGGAAGGGTTGGGGATGGGGATGGGCTTCTGATATACTTTAAATAAAAGAAAGTAAGCGGCACTAACATAATTCCATTCTCTTTTGCAAAGAGTCCGCATACAAACATGAACACATGTAGGGCAAGTAAGTAAGGTTTCTTTTCTTCTAAATAACGAATGAGGAAGATAAAACTTGCCAATACAAACACCGCTAACAAAGAATCATTCCTGCCGGGAATCCAGGCTACGGCTTGTGCAAGGGCAGGGTGTACTAAAAAGAACAGACAGAGTATAAAAGAAGGAACAGGTGCTACGCCCCACTTCTTAAAGAAAATTAATAAGAGCAAACCCGTTAGTATGTGAAGCAACACATTGGTAAGATGATAAAAATAAGGAGCCGGACTGCCTGCAATATGTGCATCAAGCATAAAGCTAAGCGTCATTAAAGGACGGTAATAATCGTGCGACCTATCGGCCTGCCCATCTACTTTAAATATATGCTGACTAAAAGCTTTAGGTATGTTGTTATAATCTGAATTGAGCTTGTATTGGTCGATAACTAAAATAGAATCATCCAGATAATTAAACCCAAACTTTAACGCCTTTCCGTATAAGATAAAAGAAAGCACAATCAACACCACAAGCTGCAACTTGATATTACCCCAAAAGGCAGTACCGTTTGATTTGGAGCTTGTTTTAGTAGTTACAATTGGTTTGGGCTTTGCCATTAGCGCAAATATAATTCAATTAAATAATTCAGGTATATCCCTCCTGCATCTCACGATGAAAGAATTAGTCGAAACGCCCACTACACCTCAAACTCCAATACATGAGGGTTATTCTCAAGCGTATTAATAAGTGCGGTGTGATTCTTTTCAGGACCTTTTACCTCGTAGGTTAATGTTATGTTTTCGTTTACTTTATGGCGAAACACGCAACGCCCCTTAACACCGCTATCTTTAAAGAACTGATGTATCTCTTCCATACTAAGCATTTTGCAAGGCATGGTTATTTTATATACTTTCTCACGGTTAGATTGGTCTATAAAACCCTGCACGCTAAGAAAGCCCAACAGAACAACAATAACAATACCAAGCGCCGTAACGGCTAAAGCATATTGCCCCGCACCAATAGACATACCAATAGCAGCAGAAATCCATATTGTAGCCGCGGTAGTAAGTCCTTTTACAGTAGCGCCTTCTTTAAATATAGAGCCTGCACCCAAAAAACCAATACCAACCACAATGTTACCCACCACGTGATAATCTTTTCCACCTGCGATTAACGCAGATAGCATGGTAAACAAAGTAGCGCCGACCGTTACTAAAATAATGGTTCTAAAACCAGCATTCTTGTTGTTGTATTCCCGTTCGGCACCAATAACAGCACCCGCCAACAAGGATAAGGTTAATTTTAAAACATCTTCTTCTACAAAGTTTAGTTGCATATACTTATTCGGTGTGCTAAATTACAGGTTTCGTTTGATGAACTCCAACATTTTGTTGTACAAATGCAGTCGGGTGTTTCCACCATATATACCATGGTTCTTGTTTGGATAAGCCATAAACTCAAATTGAATGTTGTTGTCTATTAAAGCTTTTTCCATTTCTATGCTGTTCTGAAAATGCACGTTATCATCGGCTGTGCCATGTATCAGTAAATATTTTCCTTTAATGCTTTTGGTAAAGTTTACCGGCGAGTTATCATCATAACCTTTTGCATTCTCTTGCGGGGTGCGCATAAAACGCTCGGTATAGATGTTATCGTAATAACGCCAGTTGGTAACAGGTGCAACGGCAATATTAGCCTTAAAATAATCTGCGCCCTTGGTAATTAATAAAGAGGAAAGGTACCCGCCAAAGCTCCAGCCCATAAAGCCTATACGGTTTTTATCTACATAAGTCTGACTGCCCATGTACTTGGCAACTTCAATCTGGTCTATGGTTTCAAGTTTTCCTAATTGCATATAGGTGGCATCTTTAAACTTTTTACCACGACCAAGTGTACCTCGGTTATCTACACAAACCACCACATAGCCTTGTTCGCAAAGCAACTGATGCCATGGGTAATCGTAGGTTTCATATTGATTGTTACACTCGTTATTACCCGGTCCGCCATAAGCAAACTGAAACACCGGATATTTTTTAGTCGCATCAAAGTTAGTTGGTTTCATTACCCAGCCATTCAACTCAACTCCTTCCGATGTTTTAAAGGTAAAGAGTTCCTTCTTAGTCAAATCATATTTAGCTAAGGTTTCTTTTAGCTTTTTATTGTCTTCTAAAATCTTTATCAATTTACCATCTGCACTATGCAATTCAAAAACAGGAGGAGTATTGGCATCGCTAAAAGTACTTACGTAGTATTTAAAACTCTTGCTAAACTCGGCATCAGTAGTGCCTTTTAAGGCAGAGAGTTTTGTTTTCTTTTTGCCGTCTAAAGAAACAGCATACAAATCTCTATCCGTTGCCGATGTCTCTGTTGAAGTGTAATACAGGGTTTTGTTTGCTTCGTCAAAGCCTTTAAACTCCATCACATCCCAGTTTCCTTTGGTAATCTGGTTAACAAGCCTTCCGCTAAAATCATACTGATAGAAATGATTAAACCCATCTTTCTCACTGCTCCATATAAAGCCTTTGTTGTTCTTTAAAAAAGTTAGGTCATCGGTAATATCAATATAGGTATTGTTCTCTTCACTTAAAACAACTTTGGCTGAACCTGTGTTGGCATCTGCAAAAAGCAGCTCCAGTTTATTTTGCAAACGGTTCATGCGTTGTACAGAAAGTATGTTGTTATCATTAGTCCACACAATACGCGGAATGTAGATGTTGGTCTCAGTACCTATATCAACCTTGGTAGTTTTCTTAGTTGCTAAGTCATAAATAAACACGCTTACTATAGAATTAGCTTCACCTGCTTTGGGGTATTTAAAACGATATTCTTCAGGGTACAAGCCTTTATAAATAGGCATTTCAAACTCTTTTACATTTGTTTCGTCATAACGAATGAAAGCAATCTTGCTTCCGTTGGCATTCCAAAAAAAGGCTTCCGCTTTACTGAATTCCTCTTCATAAACCCAATCAGCCCAACCGTTCTTAATCTTATTTTTTTCTCCATCCGTAGTAATTTGTGCTTCGGTATTATTATCTAAATCTTTTATAAAAAGATTATTATCTCTTACAAAAGCTACTTTGTTTCCAACAGGGGCAATGGTAGCGAACATCTGCTTGCCCTTATCTGATAAGGTTTGTAGCTTACGGGTTTTTAAATCAAACACATAATTAGTAGCAGTCCCCGAATGACGGTAAATAGGTCTGTAATCATTTCTGATAAGCAGTTTTGTTTCATCATCACTAAAAGAATAGTCCTCTATTTTTAAGGTATCTTTTTTATTATCAGAAATCAATTCACTTGCTTTTAAAAGCGTTTCAACCACCTTACCTGTTTTAAGTTCGCATTTTACCAGGTTACTATTGCTATCTAATTGGGTATAATGTATGCCATCGTTCATGCTATTAAAGCCGCCAAAATGCGCAGGCATAAAAACTCGGTCTCTCCATAATTCCTCAACGGTAATTTGTTTCTTCTGGGCAATCGCTCCTATAAAGAGGAGTAATAAAAAACTACTTAAGACTTTTCTCATTTTATTTTTTTAAGGTGTGTGAAGGTAATATTTTATATTTTTAAGAAAAATTTTACATGACTATTTTATCTCAACAAATAGGTGGTATTATAAAGCTAAGCTTAAACCGACCTGATAAATTTAATAGCTTTAATCGTGCTATGGCTCTTGAATTACAGCAATGGCTGGATAAAGCAGCCAATGATAATACGATACGTTGTGTTTTGTTAACCGGCGAAGGCAAAGCTTTCTGTGCCGGACAGGATTTATCCGAAGCCATTGACCCGCAAGGTCCGGGTATAAAGAACATAGTAGAAGAACATTATAACCCTATTATCCTAAAAATAAGAAACCTTGAAAAACCGGTTGTATGTGCCGTAAATGGCGTAGCAGCAGGGGCTGGAGCCAATATTGCTTTGGCTTGTGATGTTGTTTTAGCTGCCCAGTCGGCTTCATTTATACAAGCGTTTAGTAAGATTGGTTTAATCCCCGATAGCGGAGGAACTTTCTTCCTGCCACGTATTGTTGGTTTTCAAAAGGCATTGGCTTTAACTTTACTTGGCGATAAAGTTACAGCACCCGATGCTTTGCAAATGGGAATGGTGTATAAAGTTTTGTCGGATGATACTTTACATGCAGAAGCTACGCAAATAGCGAATACCTTGGCAAATATGCCAACTAAGGCTTTAGGTTTAACTAAGAAATTATATAACCAAGGGTTGTTTAATTCACTTGAAAAACAATTACAAGCAGAAGGGATAGAGCAAATAAAAGCTGCTTCCTCAGATGATTACAAAGAAGGTGTAAGCTCTTTTTTAGAAAAAAGAAAGCCTATTTTTAAAGGGAATTAGGAGCTTCCGGTTGATTTGATTCTTTTTGTTTAATATCTAAATAAACAATAGCCGCTATAAAGCCCCAAAACGGAACAGAAAGCTTATCGGTATCTAAGAAGTTATTTAAAAAACCATGTGCAAAATAGGTTACTAAACCGGTAATCAATAATACAGCGAGTGTTCTTTGGGCTTTATCTTTTGCATTGTAAACAACTCTAAAACCCGTATTTAGAACAGTAAACAACAAAGCTATTACCCATACTATTCCCAAGACTCCCTGCTCGCTAAGCGGCCCCAAATACTCACTATGCGCGTTTCCGTTGGTTCCGGCGTTTGTTGAAATCAAAGATTTTTCACTTTGCTTTTGAAAAGGGGCGTATTGAAACATATAAGTACCCGGTCCCCAACCAACCATGGGTCTTTGTTGAAACATTTTTATGGCACAACTCCAACGATTAATACGCTCAAGATTACTATCATCTGTTTTAATGTTTGATACCGATTGTAAATCCTGAGCGGCATCTCCACCCGAAGCGGTATTGTTTTGATTTAGCATCAGTACAATTTGTGTTTGAAAAATGAAAAACAAAATTGCAGCGGAAATAACCGTAAATGCGATAGTTCTGAATTTTACTTTAAGGTATAATACTATCATTAATGCAAAAGCCACCATTAAGCTTAACCAGGCCGCACGTGCATAGCTAAAAACTACTCCGGTAAGTATAATAGTTAAACAAATAGCAATTGACGCTTTTTGAAGAGGGGAATATCTCTTCAAAAACAAAAAGCCTATTAAGGGAGGGACGTACATGGCAAGCGCGGCACCATAAGCCGTATGATCATTATAAAAAGGAGAAGGAATCCAGTCTGCAATATGCTCATCAAAGTTATAAGAGGCGTGTTGTATGGTTATATATACAGAAACGGCGGTTAAAGGAATGATGTATAACCACAAATATTTAAACACATTGCTATCTTTTTTCTTAAATAAATAGCTCATCATAAAGTAAGCTGAACATACAAACCACAATCTAGCGATTAAATATTTTACAGATACTAAAGGCATTTCGCTGGTAATGCATGTAAAAGCCATCCACGCTATTTGCAGAAAAACAATAATAGTAATGGGGTGTGTTAATACTTTTTTGTCAATAATTTTCGCGTGAAGTTGGTATATCGGTAAGAGTAATAAAACTCCCGCCATAAAAGGTTCTGTGGGGATACTTAAATCAACTTCTGAACTTATACCCAATTCTTTTAGTGTTACAGCAAGAGGGGTAAAAAAAACAATAGAAAAAACAAATGTATCGAAAGAAAAAAAAGCTAATAGCAGGAGTAGAATTAATAAAGGAACTAAACAGTAAAGCACAAAAGAATCGAATCGTGCCAGTACGCTCAAAAGCCCCAGCAGGTATACGCCGCAAAGAGAATAAAAAACAAGAAGTGTTTTATTCTTTAGTAATTTTTGCATAAGCCTGCTTAAAGCTATCTATATAGATGAAATATATACAGGATAATATAAAAACCGAAAGCCCGCTAACCAAGATAATTATCCATTTTTTAGGCCAACTGGGCGCTAATGGTTTTAAAGGAACGGATGCCATAGCTACAAAATTTATTTTACGATTGTATTCAAATAAATTTTTCTGATAATCATCGTTTGCCTGTGTCCATCCTCTTACCTGATCGTCAAAATAAGTAGTTAGTTTTCCATATTGCAAACTATAATTATTTATACTGGTAAATAATTCGGAAAGAGATTTTCCTTTATTTTCATGCTCAATTCCCTTTAATTGTTCAGACATATTCATGTAGTCCGATAAAGAATTATTTGCCCCGCCTGATTGCATTTTATATTGATTCTTTACTACATCCTTTAGTTGTATACCAATGTTTAGGTATTCATACTTTTTATTCAACTCGTTCAATAAATTTTGAGTGCTATCCACTTGTTGTTTTTTACGCTCCAGATAAATGAACGAATTTTTTACTATTTCGCCATATTTTTCCTTATGCTCTTTTTCAATTAACCAATTTACTCCATCAACAATTTTTGTTACTACTAATTTAGCCGTATCCGCGTTATAATCAGAGACTTTTATTTCAATTGATTCGTATTTTGTTTTAGAAATCTTTATTTTAGAATCAATAATATCTTGGAGTTTTTGTATGTAATTTTCCGCAGTAGTATCAATATGGTAATGTTTTGCCAAATTTAGATTGGTAATTAGATATAATTGGATTTCTTTTGATTCTAAAAACTGCAAAAGTTGTTCTGTTTGAGATTCTTGTCCGTATACAGCCAAGCTGGAAGGGTAAACATAAGCGGCTGAACTATAGGTAGGCTTTACAATAAACGAATAAAGTAATCCCAGAAACATAGCAATTACCACCGATGCGGTAATATGTTTCCTTGCTTTAAATAACTTCTTGGCAAGTGATAGATTATTATTGAGCATATTATATTAAATCACTAATGAGAGAATTCAGATGCTTTTATGTTTTTATAAATTTCTTTTAGTTTGCCAATGTATACAAAGTAAAGACAAGATAAGGCTAACGACACAATGGCGGTCAATGTTATTATCACGCCTCTTTTAGGCCAATATTTACTATCCGGCTTTGTTGGCTCCGAGGCAACAATCATATAAGTTAGTTTTCTGTTAAAATCTCTTATAGATTTTTCTAACTCACCTTCTACATTAGCATAAAGCCTGGCTTCTTCATTCATTGAATTAGATATTCTTAAAAACTCCGGTCCATGCTCTTCCATTTCACTCATGGCTTCTGTAAGTTTTTGGCTTTCTTTTCCTTCTGATAACAGTTTATAGTAATTTTTAGAAGCTTCACGCATTTGAGCTCCCATATCCACCAAATGATTTTTCTTGGTAAACACCTCCATACATCTTTGTAGGCTGTCTAATGATTTTCTGTGCGCGTCTAAATAAATCGAATTTACTTTAATAAATTCTTTAAATTTCACAGTATGCTGATTCAATATCAATTTATTTACCGATTCTATTATTGCAGAAGCAATCAGTTTCGCTGTATCAGGATCATGATCTAAAACAGTAAGTTCTACTGATTCATATTTCGTAAGAGATGTTTTAATGTTTTCCTCAAAAATATAATCAAAATAAGTCTGAAACCTTGGTTTGGTCGTATCTAAATCGTAGTGTCTATCAAGCCTCAATTTTCTTCTCACATCGGTTCTCACATCGTATGAGTTAAAGAACTGCAACAATAACTCGGAGTGAGAAACATTGTTGTAGTTCTGTTCCATAAAAAAAGGAACCATATTAGTCGGATACAAGTATGCCTGAGACCGATATTTGGGTTTTATAATAAACGGCAATGTTATGATAAAAGCCATTAAAACCGAAATACACGTTGCTACAAAAATATGTTTCCTGTTTTTATATAAAATCGATAAAATATCAGCGTTTGGTTTATCCATAAAAAAAATTTGCGACCAAATATAGTAAATGAATTCTTAATCTAAAGTAATATATTCATTTAGCTTCTCGGTAAAGAAAGCCGACAGCTTGCTCTGATAAACTTTTGTTTTATATTTCTCTATCCAGCGAATGCCTTGTATGGTGTTAGTTAAAAATATCTCATCAGCATTCATCAGGGTATTAAATGCCAGCGAAATTTCATAACATAAAATACGGTTTTGTCGGGCAATATCTATTATTTGTTTTCTTAGTACACCTTCTATGCAACCTTCGTTAAGAGCCGGTGTATATAGGGCTCCGTTTTTTACAATAAACACGTTAGAACTTATACTTTCACAAACGTTACCGTCTTCATTAATAATAAAGCAATCGTCCAGTTTAATATCTTTCTTATAAATACCTGCCAGCACATATATCAACGCATTACCCGTTTTTAAGTTAGATAACTTGTTCTTATGTTTCTTAATATCATGAAACACATCTACCGTATACCCTGTTTCATTAAGTATGTATCCTCCTTTAAACCCAAGGTCTTCGGTTTCTATTAAAAAAGAAATGTCGTTGCTATGCGGTGTATAAAAGCCCCCTTCATTTCTAAATACGGTAAGTCGGCAACGGGCATCATTATGTATTTCATTTTTTTTAATCAGTTCATTAACTAGTTTCAGAATATTTTCTGCATTCAAGTTGGTTGGAATATTCATGCGCAGCACCGTCATGCCAATTTTTATTCTCCGTAAATGGTCTGCCAGAAACATCGCTTTACCATTTATAATCCGTACAGTTTCAAACAGAGAATCTCCATAACGGAACGCTCGGTTAGCAAAAGAAATTACGGGCTCATAAATGCTGATTAAATGTCCGTTATAATTGCAATAAGTATCTTTAACCGTCATGCCTTACAATTCAAAAATTCAAAATTAAGTATTGCAAAGCACTCAACGAAACAAATAAAAAAATAAAAGCGATGAGTTAATTAAAAATTAGCGAGAAGAGATATACAGCCTGTATTCTCAAAAAAAGTATATTTAGCCCCTAAAATAAAATCAGTATGATTAAAAATATCGCGGTTATAGGTTCAGGTACTATGGGAAACGGAATTGCTCATGTGTTTGCACAACATGGGTATCATGTTGCATTAATAGATGTAAACGCGCAGGCGCTTGAAAAAGCCATAGCTACCATCACGAAAAATGTAGACAGGCAAATTGCCAAAGGCTCACTTACCGAAGCCGATAAAACAAAGCTTTTAGCCGGTATAAAAACCTACACTAAGCTTGAAGAGGGTGTTAAGCATGTAGATTTAGTAATTGAAGCCGCTACAGAAAATGTAACTATTAAACTTGAAATTTTTAAACAGTTAGATGCCGTTTGCGATGCCAATACGATTCTTGCATCCAATACATCTTCTATATCCATTACCAAAATAGGTTCTGTTACCAAACGTGCCGATAAAGTAATAGGTATGCACTTTATGAACCCGGTTCCTGTTATGAAACTGGTAGAGGTTATCCGTGGGTATTCTACCTCAGATGAAGTTACCAACCTTATTATGCAAACTTCTAAAGACTTAGGCAAAGCACCCGTAGAGGTTAACGATTATCCCGGCTTTGTGGCAAACCGTATTTTAATGCCCATGATAAACGAAGCCATTTATACCCTATACGAAAATGTAGCAGGCGTTACCGAAATAGACACTGTTATGAAACTGGGCATGGCGCACCCCATGGGTCCCCTACAGCTTGCCGACTTTATTGGCTTAGATGTTTGCCTTAATATACTTAATGTGTTATACAGCGGTTTTGGCAACCCAAAATACGCTCCGTGTCCTTTGTTGGTAAACATGGTAACCGCAGGCAGCTTAGGTGTTAAAAGCGGAAAAGGCTTTTATGAATATACCGCAGGTAACAAAGAACTTATAGTTGCCGAGCGTTTCCGGAAGACAGTTTTAAGTTATTAGTATATAACTCCATTGGATGTGGTGCTTGTAAACAAAACGGTTTGCTCTAGTTTTATGAGCCACTTAGACACTAAAATGGAATTAATAAGTATTCTCTTGTTTGCTATTAACTAATGGCTTTTAACTAATAATTAGTATTTTTGTTCCTCAACTTTTAACAGTTGGGCGAAGCGAATGCGTAAGTACAAACTAATAACAATAATAATAAACGAATAATGGAAACTCTTACAGCTAAAAGTACAGTAGATATTTCAAAAACATTGCAGGTGTTGGGTATTAAGCCACACAACATGGGATGCAGTACGGGTATTAACTTTTTTGCATCGGGCGAGGAGATGGATTCATACAGTCCGGCTGATGGTAAGTTAATCGCTACGGTAAAAACGGCTACGCAGGCAGATTATGATATGGCTATGAAAGCCGCTACCGAAGCCTTTACGTTTTGGCGTACCGTGCCTGCTCCTAAACGCGGTGAAGTGGTTAGGCGCTTTGGCGATAAGCTGCGCAAGTATAAAAACGATTTAGGCAAATTGGTTTCTTATGAGATGGGCAAATCCCTGCAGGAAGGCTTAGGCGAAGTGCAGGAAATGATTGATATATGCGATTTAGCTGTTGGCTTATCCCGTCAGTTAAACGGATTAACTATGCACAGCGAGCGCCCTATGCACCGCATGTACGAGCAATATCATCCGTTGGGAGTAGTAGGTATTATATCCGCGTTTAACTTTCCGGTGGCCGTATGGTGTTGGAACACTTCTTTGGCATGGGTCTGCGGAGATGTATGTGTTTGGAAACCATCCGAGAAAACGCCTTTGTGTTCTATTGCTTGTCAGAATATTTGGGCGGAAGTAGCTAAAGAAAATAAATTGCCTGAAGGTATTTGTTGCCTGGTAAACGGAGATTATAAAGTAGGTGAGTTTATGACCACCGATAAGCGTGTGCCGCTTGTATCTGCCACAGGCTCTACCCGCATGGGTAAGCAAATTGGCGTAAAAGTAGCCGAGCGTTTTGGTAAAGCTTTACTGGAGTTAGGTGGTAATAACGCCATCATTATTTCGGAGACTGCCGATTTGAACATGTGTATTCCGGGTGCTGTGTTTGGCGCTGTGGGTACTGCCGGGCAACGTTGTACAACTACCCGTCGTTTAATTATACACGAAAGCATTTATAATGATGTAAAACAAAAACTGATTAACGCCTATAAACAACTGCGCATTGGCAACCCGTTGGATGAAAACAATCATGTAGGTCCGCTTATTGATAAAGATGCTGTAAAGAGTTATTTGGCTTCTATTGAACGTGTGATAGCGGAAGGAGGAAAAGTATTAGTAGCGGGTGGTGTGCTTGAAGGAAAAGGTTTTGAGCACGGAACCTACGTGAAGCCTTGCATTGTGGAAGCTGAAAACACGATGAGTATTGTGCAGCATGAAACTTTTGCTCCTATACTTTACATTATGAAGTATGCTACTATTGAAGAAGCTATCGCTATGCAAAATGATGTTCCGCAAGGTTTATCTTCCGCTATAATGACCAGAAGCCTGCATGAAGCAGAGAAGTTCTTAGCGGTATCAGGTTCTGATTGTGGTATTGCTAACGTAAACATTGGCACTTCGGGCGCTGAAATTGGTGGCGCATTTGGTGGTGAGAAAGAAACAGGCGGCGGCAGAGAAAGTGGTTCTGACGCGTGGAAGGTATATATGCGCCGACAAACCAATACCATTAACTACGGCAACACATTGCCTTTGGCGCAAGGAATTAAATTTGAATTATAAACTGCCACAGATTCCACAGAAAAAATAAACAATAATTAAATAATCATCCACAGTCGGCTCAGCAGCTTTCATTGATTTGAATCTGCGTAATCTGCGGCAAAAGAAAGAAAGCATGAAAATTGAACAAAACAAGGTAGTATCTGTAAACTACCACCTAACTGGAAAGTTAGAAGACCAACCTGAAGAACTTATTGAACAAACATCTGCTGAGAAACCCTTTGTATTTTTATATGGCGGTGGCGGTGTATTGGATGAGTTTGAAAAAAACTTAAACGGTAAACAAGCCGGCGATGCGTTTGATTTTCATATTAAAGCTACTTCAGCGTATGGAGAACATAACCAGGATTATGTGGCAGATATACCTAAACAGGCATTTCATGTAGATGGTAAGTTTGATGCAGAGCGTGTAAAAGAAGGCGAAGAACTGCCCATGCTTGATAGCGAAGGGCACCAGATGCATGGCTTGGTAGTAGAAGTTGGAGATGAGCACGTGGTAATGGATTTTAACCATCCTTTAGCCGGATACGATTTGCATTTTGTAGGCAGTGTGTTAGATGTGCGTGAAGCTACCGCGGAAGAGTTAGAGCATGGACATGTGCATGGTCCGCACGGGCATCATCACTAAGCAATCGTCAGTTCGAGCGGTTATACTGAGCGAAGTCGAAAGGAGAGAAATCTAAAAAAGAGTTCATTTATTACCTAGTAACCATTACCTTTTTGTGTACAGGTGCGGAAGAACCATTTTGGTAAACCAAAATATAAACCCCGCCAACTTCAGGTGCAGGAATTAAAAACTGGTTATCTCCTTCTGCAAATTGGTTGATAGAGCTGTAAATTTCTTGCCCCGAAGTATTATATAAACTAAAACTTACCTGTGCAGGGGCATCTAATTTAACTTTACTGATAATTGATGTGTTGTCAGCATTATAGTAGCTTATTAATTCTGTAGTTTTTAATGAACCGGCAGAGGTTCCCAACATTATAATTTGACTGTATTTATACCTGCCATTATAATCAACTTGCTTTAGGCGAAAGTATGGTGTTTCATTGTTTATATCTAATGTAAAAGGGCAGCTATACTTCTTTGTAGTATTGCTGTTACCGGCTCCTTTTATTTCTTTATAAGGAATAAAATTTTTGGCATCTAATGAGTATTCCAACATAAAATAAGCATTATTAGTTTCTGTTGCCGTCGCCCAATCAATCATAATATCAGCGTTTGTAGTTTGATAAGCGGCAAAACCTATTAGCTGTATAGGAAGTACAACAATTCCAATATCTGAACAAGCGGCACCTGTTCCTGTTATTGTATAAGTTAAGATTTCATCACTCCTATTAGCTCCTGCCCACATAGTAACAGAAATATTTGTTTGCCCCACCAAAGTACATATCACATCAGAATTTCCACCACCACCAGTTACCCAACATCCTGAAGAACTATTATTAAGTGTTGCTCCATTTACCCCGGCTGTTCCTGCTGCACAAGTGCCAATATTTGTTGAGGGTAATGAAGGTATAGCTCCTAACCAATTGGCGGCCAAAGGTGAACTTGCATAACCAGTACTAATTCCTAATATATCCGTTCCCCCCGCATCCATACCTGCATTAGCACAATCTTCAGTAGCTGAATTTAATGAACCTACATTCATTGGTGCTCCATACTCCGCTACAACTGTTGCCACACAACCAGACGGTATTAAAACACTGGAGTACATAGAATAATGGTATCCATCTTTGTTTCCAGAACCATACGGAGATGTTCCGGAATTATTACCGCAATTATAATCATATTGAGTTAAACCACAAGCTGTGCTATTAGTACCCGTTAAAAAAGTATAATTACCAGCTAAATTACATGGATTCGGGCTATTACCACATCCATTAGAATTCACTCCGTTTGTACAAACATTATAAATTGAAAGTGCACCTGTAATAGTGGTTACTTGCGCGAAAGATATGTTGCAAGCAAATAATAAACCCCAAATAAATAGACTTAACTTTTTCATGCAAATAAGTTTTTACACAAATGGTTTTTTAAAGCGCTCACTTTAAAATAGGGTATTCACTTGCAGGGCAAATGTAAGCGGCTAAAGCCTTAATGGCATTATTTTAATGTTATCAAATCGTTAAGTTTTATGCTTGTTTTCGACAAAACGTATCATTTTTCAGATAAAAAAATATTGTAGTTTCAGTCTATTTAAAAACCCTTAAAAACGTCATGTTTTTATACTCGCATACACGAAAAAAATCTCCTCATTTTAATGGAAAGATTTTTAATTTCTTAAACGTTTATAACTATAAGGTTATTTGGAAATACTAAACAAAAAAAACGCATCTAAGTAGGAGGCTCATGAAACCTAAATAGACGCGTCTTAACGATTATCAAAAATCTGAGGCAAAATTAGACAGATTATTTATCGCTCATCTTATTTCTATGTTATCAAATTGTTAATTTTTTATCCGGATAATCTAAGTTACTTAATAGGGTTCTTTGGATAATAATCTGTCATTCTGAGCGAAGCGAAGAATCTCAACATCAATGTAGATGTTTCACTTTGTTCAATGTGACAATACTTAAGTATAAAGTAAACAACTTTTTTGTAGGTTTGCACTCATGAATAAATTTGTCGCGGCACTCATTACCTTGGTTATCACGCTAACATCTTGCAAAAAATATTATAACTGCGATTGTACAAGGGTTGTACAAGTTTTAACTTCGCAAAGTACCGCCGTAAACCCAACATATTCTACCAGTACTACAACCTATACCATGCCCGTTAATAGTACAACTACGGCAAAAGCAAATACAGCCTGCGTGGCTTTAGGCGGAGATGATGGGTTAACCACCATTACCTGTTCTATAATAAATTAATTTTTTGGGGATAGGTGGCTAATTAAACAGCACCTTTTTTGTTTCTTCTAAAATATCAAAGGCTTCCGCTTTATTAACTCCCTCGGCGTATATACGCAATACGGGTTCTGTACCACTTGCACGCAACATCATCCAATGGTTATCATCAAAAAAGAATTTGTGCCCGTCTAAATCTTCCATTGACTTGATTTTATACTTACCAAACTCCTTATATACATTATTGTTGCAGTTTTTTATAATCTGTTGTTTCAAAGCTTCATCAATGTGCATATCATTGCGTTCAAACCAAAACTCGCCGGTAATATCGTACACTTCTTTAATTAATTCCTGCAATGATTTTTTAGTTTTTGCCATAAACTCCCAAATAACCAAACCCATCCATATACCGTCACGCTCGGGTATATGTCCTTTAATGGCAATGCCACCGCTTTCTTCGCCACCTACCAACACATCTTCGGTAACCATAATACCACAAATGTATTTAAAGCCAATTTTTACCACATCTAACGGAAGATTATAGTGCGCGCACATGTTTTTAATCTTAACAGTAGTGCTAAATGCCGTGCAAACTTTACCCTTCTGACCTTTATACTTTGCCAAGTAGTGTATCAGCAATAAAATAATGTGATGAGAATCCACAAAATTTCCTTTGCTGTCGTAAAGCCCTATGCGATCAGCATCTCCATCGGTACACAAACCACAATCAATATCTCCACGTGTTTTTATAAGATTAGAAAACTCGGTAAGATTCTTATGAATAGGCTCCGGCGCTTGCCCGTGAAAACCCGGGTTATCATCATTATGTAAATGAATTATCTCTGGAAACAAGCGCATCATTACACGTTTGCCTGCACCGTACATACTATCGTAAGCAAAACGAATACCACTGTTTTTAATGGCCGCAATATCAAAGTTCTTTTCAACTTGCTGAACGTATAAATCTTCTAAGTTTTTGTATTCTAATAATCCTTTTGTTTCCGCATCTTTCATAGAAATTTTATCTAAATCGATACTGCTTTTATCAGGTATAATATCCTCTACTTCCTGTACTTTATCAGGGGTAAGGGGTCCGCCGTAATTGGCTTTTAGCTTATACCCATTATAAGAAGGGGGATTATGACTTGCGGTAATAATAATACCCAAACTGGCTTTGTAGGTAACCGTACCCAAAGAAACCATGGGAGTTGACACAAAATCTTTAGCCAAATAAACCTTTATATTGTTTGCTACCAGCACTTTGGCAACGGTTTCGGCAAAAAGCTCTCCGGCAAAACGACAATCATGCCCTACTACTACACTTGGTGTTTTAAAATTCTTATTTAACCATAAGGCTGTTGCTTCTGTTACACGAGAAACATTCTCTACTGTAAAATCTTTTGCAATAATAGCGCGCCATCCGTCGGTACCAAACTTTATTTTACTCATACTGTTTTTTAAAAAGGAAACAAATATACGATGTATAACGCAATCTTAATCGTATAAACAACACGGTAAAAAAATACTAAATTCGCAAGTTTTACGTTCGGTTAGATTAACCAACAGATAGTATGCTAAATAAGCGATATATAATTTCTTTTGCTACGGTATTTTTTCTATTGCTGCTAAACGCGTGTACCCAGTATAAAGACAAGTTTATAAACAGGGCGTATCATAACACAACCGCTAAGTTCAACGTATATTTTTATGCCAACGAAAGCCTGAAAGAAGGTATAGATGTGCTTGAAAGTCAATACAAAGATGATTATACCGCAATGCTACCCATATTTATGTATGGCGACAAGGAAACCTGCAAAACTATCTTTCAGCAAATGGATAGAACCATAAAAAAAGCCAGTACCTGTATACAACGCCATGCTATAAAAGACAAAAAGAGTAAAATAGAAATACCCAAAGCCTGCAAATGGATTGATGATTGCTGGAATGCTATTGGTAAAGCGCACTTTTATAAACGAGAATTCTTTTCGGCTATTGAAGCGTTTGATTATGTACAATCTGCCTACAAAACAAAGCAAAAAGAAGAAGCTTGGGTTTGGCTGATGAAAAGCTACAACGAATTGAATGCCCTTTCGCAATCAGATAATTACGTAACACTTATTAAGAACGATAAGAAATTTCCAAAAGAATATAAAGGGCATTTTCATGCTTTATATGCCGAGTTTTATATTAAACAAGGCGCGGGTCAGTATGATAACGCGATTAAACAACTTACTGAGGCTATTAAATATACCAAAAAGAAGAACACTAGAGCCCGCTACCACTTTATTTTGGGGCAACTATATGAAGAAAAGGGTAATCATGAAAAAGCCATGCATAACTATAAAAAAGTTATAGAGCTAAGACCGGCAAAATACGACCTTAGTTTTTATGCCAAGATGCGTGAAGCGCTTATGAATAAAGACCCTGAAAGTATTGCCAATGCAAGATATAAATTGCACCGAATGACTAAGGATTTTAAAAACAATGATTTATTAGATGTTATTTACTACACACTTGGGCAGATGGATGAGAATGAGGGTAAAACAGATAATGCGTATACCAACTATGCTCTTTCCGCTAAAAAAAGTATTAATAACCCTAAGCAAAAGGCTAAATCCTATTTAAAATTAGCTGACATCAGTTTTGATAAAGAAAATTATATACCATCTTCACATTATTATGATACCACCCTTAAACTTATTAAAGAGGATTATCCGGGCTATCAGGATATAAAAGCTAAAAAAGTAAGTTTAGATACTTTGGTAAAGTGTATAAATATTATTAGAAACCAAGATAGCTTACAACGTGTAGCATCTATGGATAGCACAACCAGAACAAAATTCATTAAAAAAATTATACAAAGTGTTATTGATAATGAACAAGATTCTATTGCTAAAAAAGACCAAAACTCAACCGCCGGTGGCGGCACTCCTGTGGGTCCTAACCAACCTTTTACGCCACAGGCCCCACAGGGGGGTAATGGTCCTGCGGATTGGTATTTTTATAACCCTTTGCTTAAAGCTCAAGGTTTAAATGATTGGGTTAAACGCTGGGGTACTAACCGGAAGAATGAAGATAACTGGAGGCGCAGTAACAAAACAACTTTTGCCCCCATAGATAATAATGATGATAATACGAAAGATTCTACCAAAGGAAAAACTAAAAAAGATACTGTTGTCATATTAAAATCAAACGACAAGCATCAGGTAGATTATTATTTAAAAAACCTTCCGCTTACTAAAGCAGATAGAGATTCATCCGATAAAAAAACATTAAATGCTTATTACGCATTAGGAAGTATTTATAGAGAACAACTTAATAACAGTAACAAATCTGCTCAAACCTTCGAAGCCATGAATAAGCGCTTTCCGGGAAATATTTATGAAGCGCCTTCTTATTACCAATTGTACCGGATTTATTTTCAACAAAAAAACGACCCAAAAGCAAGCGATGCCAAGAGTTTTCTGTTAACCAATTATCCCAAAAGTGATTACGCGAAAATTATAAATGATCCTGATTTCGCGAAATCCATGAATGCCAAACAAAGTGAAGTAAGTGATGAATACGGGGCTGCCTATAATGCCTATGTCAATAAAAACTATCAGGAGTCCTATACTAAATGTTCTGACGCAGTTATAAAATATGGTAAAACCAAACTCACACCCAAGTTTGCTTATTTAAGAGCACTCTCTTCAGGTTATTTATACGGTATAGATTCTCTTGAAAAGAACCTGACAACCGTAGTCGTAAAATATCAAAGCTCTGAAGTATATGATATGGCAAAAACTACCTTAGAACTTATTAAAAAACAAAAACAAACCTATGTGCATGCTGATACGTTAACCGCCAAAGATTTGCCTGATAGTACATTTAAAGTGGATGATAAAGCCGCTCATTACTGTATGGTTATAGTAAATAACCCAAAAGACATAAACCCCATAACAAATAAAATATCTGATTTGAATAAAGATTTTTTTGGCACAAACAATTATGAAATTAAATCCATCCCTAAGGATAATAAAACCATGATAACCATACGTACCTTTTTAAATAAAGATGACGCCATGGGTTATTATAGATTTTTATTAACCAAACCCGATATATTTACAAACGTTGATAAAAAGAGCTATTTTATAATTGCTATAACTACTGATAATGTGGGGGCGCTACTTAAATCTACCAACTTTGATGAGTACAATGCTTTTTTTAATGCCAAATATTTAGGAATAAAACAATAAATGACCCGAGTCTTTCGGTAAACATCACATTATTGTATCTAAAAAACACAGACAAAAAACATGAATAATTTCATTCAGAAAACATACGAAGATATTGGCGCGGAGTTTGCAACGCCTATAAATAATCTAACTGAAAAATTAAAAGACATTAAAGCCTTTGTGTTTGATTGGGATGGTGTTTTTAACAGTGGAGAAAAAAATGGTAATGGATCAAGTTCTTTTAATGAAATTGATTCTATGGGTACAAACTTATTGCGTTTTTCACATTATTTAAAACATAAACAATTACCACATACCGCGCTTATTTCAGGAGAAAAAAATGAATCGGCTTTTTTCTTTACCCAAAGAGAACATTTTAGCGCATCTTATTTTAAAATAGCGCATAAAAAGTGGGCGCTTGATCATTTCTGTAGTATTTATAGTATTCATCCTAATCAGGTTTGTTACTTTTTTGATGATGTCTTAGACCTATCTATAGCGCAACAAGCCGGTTTACGCGTTTTAGTAGCCCGAAAAGCAAGTAATTTATTTACCAATTATGTAAAACAAAATAAACTGGCAGATTATATCACAGCCAACCAGTCAGGCAATTTTGCTGTTAGAGAAGCTTGTGAAATGCTAATGGGTGCTAATGAAACATTTGATGAAACGATTACCCGTAGAATGAACTATGATGAAGTATATCAACAATATATTATGACAAGAGACCTTACCCCTACCCACTTTTATACCTATAATAACCGACAAATAATTAATGCGGATATTAAACTTTAAATAAAAAAGTAGTTTATCTTTGCATAACATTATTTAACCCTAATAACCATGTATCCAGAACCATTAGTAAAACCCATGAAAGAAGAGCTGGTTCAAGCCGGCTTTGAAGAATGTTTAACACCTGATTCGGTTGAAAAAGCTATTAGTCAGAAGGGTACCGTATTGATGGTAGTAAATTCTGTTTGTGGGTGTGCAGCAGGAGCTGCCCGTCCGGGCGTGAAAGCTAGCTTACAAAACACTAAAAAACCGGCTAAACTTACTACCGTATTTGCAGGTTTTGATGTAGACGCCGTATCGCGCGCGCGCAAACATTTTGCTCCCTATCCTCCCTCTTCCCCCGCTATTGCCTTGTTTAAAGATGGTCAGTTAGTTCATTTTGTAGAACGACATAACATCGAAGGACATTCGGCTAATGCTATATCTGAGCATTTAAAAGCTGTTTACGACGAGTTCTGTTAAGCAAGACTTCTACCTCTACCTTTTATACTAAAACAATAACAAATACTGTTACAGATTGTTGTTGTTAAATGAATGAATTACAAAGAAAGTATCTCCATCATTTTAAGCATAGCAGGATTAAGTGCCTGAGTGTGCTTAATGGCGTTTTCAAAAGGCGTATAGGTAACCTGCTTATTTACAATACCAATCATAACACCATGCTTTCTTTGTAATAAAGCTTCTACTGCATTATACCCCATAATACTTGCATTTACGCGCTCCATACAGGTGGGCGAGCCGCCGCGCTGCATATGCCCTAATATACTAACACGCATATCAAACTGAGGGAATTGTTCTTTTAATTTTTCGGCTACTTTGTATGCCCCCCCGCTTTCATCGCCTTCTGCGACGATAATTATTTTACTGGCTTTATCGGCTCGGCTTGTTTTTAAACGAGCGATTAATTGTGGCACATCGTTTTTTGTTTCGGGTATTAAAATAGCTTCGGCACCTGTGCCAATACCACTTCGCAACGCAATTAAACCGGCATCTCGCCCCATAACTTCCACAATAAATACACGGTCGTGACTCTCGGCTGTATCGCGTATTTTATCTACAGCATCAATTACGGTATTAATAGCAGTATCATAACCAATAGTAAAATCTGTGCCGATTAAATCGTTATCAATTGTACCGGGACAGCCAACAATAGGTATATTACTTACTTTAGATAAAGCAATAGCGCCTTTAAAACTACCGTCTCCGCCAATAACAACAAGCGCATCTACCTGATGCTTATCAAGATTATGAGCCGCTTTTTGTAGACCTTCATCCGTTTTAAAACGCTCGCTGCGCGATGTCTTTAGTATAGTACCGCCGCGCTGAATAATATTCGCTACTGATTTACGGTCGAGGTAAATGTGTTCATCATTAATCAAACCTTCGTAACCATGTTTAAAACCAATTACTTCTATTTTATGATACAGAGCGGTACGCACCACAGCACGCAGGCAGGCATTCATTCCGGGAGCGTCTCCACCAGATGTTAATACGGCAAGTCTTTTCATTTGTATATTAGTTAATAGTTATCGGTTAATAGTTTTAGGTGTATCTGCTACTCCCTAATCGCTATTAACTATTTACTGTGTCAATCTTTTTGCAATTACTTTCTGCAGGTTACCAAATACTTGTCCAGGACTAAAACGTCTCCAGTTAAAATCATCCAACTCGCCGCCACTCAAAAAATAATAATCAATGTTATGTTGCTGAAATTCCTTTAAAACATGCTCTCTGAAGTTCAGGAAAATAATCCAGCCATCATCTCCATTATCCTCAAACCATTCCTCGTAATAACTGTCATCAGAGTTGTGATAGTTTAAAACATTCTCGCCAATTATAATGAACTTATTTATACCAAACAAAGCCATTTCGTCAATTATATCACGCTTCAGTAACATAATATCATTACTGATGGCATCATTCCATTCCCCTATCAATTCTATAAAACAATACTTCTCTTCATAATCAACAAACAGAATTTTAATGTACATGGTTTCGCTGCCAAAGTCATCCCATTGTGGGTGCAACGCGTAATTGTATATACTGTTGGTAAACTCAAGCTCGCTATATTCTCTTCCATAAAAAGGAGAGTTCTCATCATCCGAAGCGATGTAGAGATGCCGCCAGTTATAAAAAGGTTCAATGTCGTGCATGAGCTGTCATTTTTCAGGTAACAAGAGCAGGTAACAGAATAGCAAAATTATAAATTATATCTGAAAAGATGATACCTGATAATGATACCTGATTACTGTATTAAAAGGTTGCAGCCTCTAATATCGCTGTTATCAAAGCGCCCCATCAGTTCAAAAGAATTATCGGGATGAAGCTTTCCTAAATCTTGCGTAGCAATAAAAGAGCAAGAGTTAATATTTGCCAAATCAATTACGTTTATACAGCCTGTTTTATCTGGAGGAAGATAATTAAAAGGGTCATTGGTATCCCGTATTAAAACCCTCATCCAGAGCGGTGTCTGAAACAATCCATTTTGCAAAGAGTAGCCCTGACTAAGCAATTCAGTCATGCCATATTCAGAGTAAACGGTACTTATCTTAAGTTTTTCTTTAAGAATGGCATGTAATTCTTCTTTCAGCATTTCTTTGCGCCTGCCTTTCATACCACCTGTTTCCATTACTATAAAGTTATCTATAAGAGAAACATTTCTTTCAGCTAAATGCTTTTCGCATTCAGCGAAGCCATTAAAAGAACTAAAACGATGAGCTAAATCCAGTAAAGCGTAACTAACACCTAACAATACTATTTTCCTGTTTTCTTGTTTTAATGTACTGATGGTTTGTATTAAAGTATCATAATCGTCCAAATAGAAGCCGCTTTGCGGATGTTTACTTTCATCAATAAGTTTTTGAGCCATATACACCAATGATGAACCGCCTCTTTCTATGTAGGAAGGAAGCAAAGCCAAAACACAATAATTACTTGGGTTACCAAAAAATAAATTAAAGCATTGGAGAAAACTTTTCTCATAAACAGCAATATCATTTACATAATGATACGATGTGCCTGTTTGTGTGGTTCCGCTACTGCTAAAGGTTATCTGTTGCTTGGGTTCAACAATTTCTGTAACAACCTTGTGTGTTTTAAAGAAGGAAATAGGCAAGAAAGGAATTTTAGTAAGTGAATCAACAGCATCAATTTTAATACCAAGCGCGTCTGTAAAACCTTTGTAAACTTTATTGTTGGCATACTGCAACCTAAATATTTCTAAGGCTGTTTCTTCAAAGACTGAACCGGTATTTTTCTCTAAAGAGAATATACGCTCTGTTAAATTATCGTAAAGAGAAAGGGGTGTTTTACTCACATTACAAAATTATCCTTAATTTTAGCTTGTTGTTTATATATGAGAAAACTATTTTACACATCACTTATTGCATTTGTACTGCTGTTTGCTTTTTCCTGCAAAAAAGATAACTCTACGCCTAATGCAGCTCCGGTTATAAGCTACGACAGTTTTGTTATGGGGCCTCAAAGTGCTATGACAGCAACTCTTACTTTTAACTTTAGTGATGCCGATGGCGATATTGGTTTGCAACCAGGCGATACCACAGGTTCTTATGCCACAGGAAGCGTTGGCTATTACGATTTTTACATGCGTTATTACTGGAAAAATTATGCGGGAAATTTTGTTACGTATTATTTCCCGTGGAATACTCCTATAAACGGTGATACTAGCTTCATAGATAAATCTATCATTACAGGTCGTATTCCTTATATAAATAATACCAGCAAGGTAAAATCACTAAGCGGGCAAATTATTATCCCCCTGTTTGAATACATACCTGCCGCTCCTTATCCCCCACCCCCACCTAAACTTGTAAATTGGACTGATAGCCTTGACCATTTCAAGTACGAGTTTTGGATATACGACCGCGCCGGACACAAAAGCAATGTGGTTACCACACCCGAGTTTGATATATCTCCCTAATTAAATGTCCAAATACGTTTTAGATTCTGATTACGATTACAATTTTTCTCTGCTTGCCCTATCGGCACACATACCGGATTATAAAATAAGTATAGAAATAAACCACCTGTTGGGTGTTAATTTAAGCAAGGATCTTCCTATTGAATTAAGCAACAAAAGCATAAAAACACCTTTACTCTTTTCCTGCTTTAGTTTTCAGGACGAAGAAGAGCAAACCGATTTTATTTTGTTATCCAACAAAAGCAGTAATACGGTTTCATCTGTTGCAAAAGCAGAAACACCCTCCTTATTTAAAGAAGAAAGAACGGATGTAACCTTTCTTTTAGTACCCGAACTTGCCCAGGCCGATTACTTATTGATGATAAAAGCAGATAATCATGCGGAATTAGCAAATGATATTCAAAACAAGCTAAAGACCATTACCTTTGTGCTTTCAGTTCAAACAATAAACCCTGAAACACTAAGCTCTAAAAAGAATTTAATTATTTAATATTATGACCGAGTTTTCTCACAAAACAAAAATTGTAGCTACCATGGGTCCCGCTACGGCAAGTGCCGAAGTGTTGGAAGCCATGTTTACAGCAGGTTTAGATATTTGCCGTATTAACTTTTCGCACGGTAATTACGATGCCGTTAAAGAAACCGTGGATAACATCCGTGCTATCAATAAAAAACTAAACCGCCATGTGGGTATTTTAGGCGATTTGCAGGGACCTAAACTACGTATTGGGGAGGTAGAAAACAACGTAGTTTATTTAACCGAAGCAGAAGAGATTACGATTACCACCAATGAATGCGTGGGTACTAATGAACGGGTGTATATTACCTATCCGCAGTTTCCTAAGGATGTAAAAGCAGGAGAACTGGTGTTGATTGACGATGGTAAAATCCATTTAAAGGTACTTTCCACCAATAGTAAAGATGAAGTAAAATGCCTAATTATTTCCGGTGGAGCGCTTTCATCCAAGAAAGGAGTAAACCTTCCAAACACAAAAATATCATTACCCTGTCTTACCGTAAAAGACTTACGTGACCTTGATTTCGCGCTTGAAAATGATTTCGATTGGATTGGATTGTCTTTTGTGCGTAGTGTTACCGATATAGTTGAATTAAAAGAAATCATTACCAACAAAGGCAAACGTGCCCGTGTAATTGCCAAAATAGAGAAACCCGAAGCCATAAAAGAGATTGATAAAATATTGGATGTTACGGATGGAATGATGGTAGCGCGTGGAGATTTAGGTGTTGAAATGCCTATGGAAGAAGTACCTCTTTTGCAAAAAATGATTGTTACCAAATGCGTAAATGCCGGAAAACCCGTAATTATTGCTACCCAAATGATGGAAAGCATGATTACCAGCTATACTCCCACCCGTGCCGAGGTTAACGATGTTGCCAATGCCGTACTTGATGGAGCAGACGCGGTAATGCTAAGCGCTGAAACATCAGTTGGAAAATATCCGGTTAAAGTTATTGAGTATATGCGTCGTATTATTCATCAAATAGAAAATGGCGCGTCAATTTATTATCGTCACCACGAGCCACAGTTAAAAACTAATACTTTTATTACAGATAGTATTTGTTATAATGCCTGTAATTTGGCTAAACAAGCTGGGGTAAGCGCAATTATATCTATGACTAACAGTGGATATACCGCCTATCGTTTGTCAAGTCATCGCCCAAAAGCTGCTATTTATATTTTTACCGATAACCCTTCCCTCTTAACAGCCCTTAGTTTGGTGTGGGGAGTTCGCGGCTTTTATTACAATAAATACGAAAGTACCGACCAAACAATTTCCGACTTAAAAGACTACATAAAAGATAAAGGCTTGGTAAAACAAGACGATATGGTAATTAATATCGCCTCTATGCCAATGAAAGAAAAGGGGAGAACTAATATGATGAAACTGTCTTACATCAGTTAAGAAAGATAGTTTCCCTTATTTCTAAACAGTATGTCTCCTAACAAAACCAAATGGATTATTTTATTCGCGCTTGCTTTGGTTTGGGGCAGTTCTTTTATTTTAATGAAACGTGGCTTAGAAGCCTTTAGCAGTAACCAGGTTGCGGCTTTGCGCATTAGTATCGCCTCACTTTTTCTTCTTCCATTTTTACTGAAGTATCGCAAAATAAAATTTAAAAAGTATTGGGTAGGTTTAGTGTTAGCAGGTGTTTTTGGTAATTTAATACCTGCCTTTTTATTTACCAAAGCAGAAACAGGCATTAGCAGCAGTCTGGCAGGTATGCTGAATGCCTTAACACCTCTTTTTACGGTTATTATTGGTTGGTTGGCTTTTAGAAACAAATCTACCGCCCTGCAAATAGCAGGTATATTAGTGTCTTTTGGCGGAGCTTTGCTTTTGCTCTCTTCCGATAAAAACCCACAGCAGGATAATGGTATTCAATATGCGTTTTTAGTAGTGCTGGCAACCGTTTGTTATGCTATAAGTGTAAATTGCATTAAATATTTTTTAGGAGGCATGAACTCTATTGCCGCAACGGCATGGTCTTTTACCTTTATTGGTCCGGTAGCATTAATTTATTTATTCAGCACAGATTTTATTTACGTATTGGAAACCAATAAAAATGCTCTGCCAAGTTTGGGTTATATTAGCATACTGGGCATTGTGGGTTCTGCCTTATCTGTCATCTTCTTTAACTATTTAATAAAAGTATCGGGGGCTGTTTTTGCGGCTTCAAGCACCTATTTAATTCCTATCGTAGCCGTCTTTTGGGGCTTATTTGATGGGGAAATCATATCCAACTGGCAAATACTGGCTATTTTTATTGTTTTAGGCGGGGTTTGGCTCATAAACAAAAGGAGAATATAGATTTTGTAGAATTAAAATGTTTTCCTAAATTTGCCCTCCCTAAAAATAGCTTACTTACATTTTGTAGCGTTTAAAAGGGTAAACAGCCGAGCAAAGCGAACACATGAGTGCCAAATAAGAAATAAGTAAAAAAACGAATAAATAAAAAACAAAATATGTACGCAATTGTAAATATAGCCGGGCAACAATTTAAAGTGGAACGTGGAAATAAAGTATACGTTCACCGCCTAAAGGCTAACGAAGGCGCCGATGTGGAGTTTGACGATGTATTGTTAATTGACAATGAAGGCAAAATAACGGTAGGCAGCCCAAAAGTAGAAGGAGCTAAAGTAGCGGCTACTGTAGTACAGCACTTACGTGGAGACAAAGTGCTTGTATTTAAAAAGAAACGTAGAAAAACCTACCAAAAACTAAACGGACACCGTCAGGATTTTACACAAATCTTGGTGCAAGGTATTTTAGGTAAAGGTGAGTCTTTGAAAGATAAATTAGATGCTAAAAAGCATGAGTTTGTAATCAGGTCTAAAAAGCCTGTGGTTGCCTCTCCGGTTGCTGAAGTAGAAGAAGCCCCTGTAGCGGTTACTAAAAAACCGGCAGCAAAAAAAGCTCCGGCTAAAAAAGCCGCGGTAAAAAAAGTAGCTAAGAAAAAAGAAGATTAAAAACAAAATGAAAAATTAAGAATTAAAAAGATAAAAGTCTTTTTAATTTTAAATTTGGAATTATAAATTAAAATAACATGGCACACAAAAAAGGTGAAGGTAAAGTAAAAAACGGTCGCGAATCGCACAGCAAACGTTTAGGCGTTAAAATATTCGGCGGTTCAGGCTGCATTAATGGCAACATTATTGTTCGTCAGCGTGGCACTACGCATCATCCGGGAGAAAACGTAGGCATGGGCAAAGACCATACCTTGTTTGCTTTGGTAGATGGTGTAGTTGTTTTCAGAAAAAAACGCGATAACCGTTCATACGTATCAGTAGTTCCTTTTCCTGCAGAGGCATAAGGTTTACTAATCAAGTATAAGATTAAACCCCTTACATTTTGTGAGGGGTTTTTTATTTACTTTTATTAGACTAAGATGCGGAGAAAACAGCTTATTATCAACGAAATTATGCGCTACTCTTGCCTAATATAACCTGTTAAAATGAGGTAAATTTGTTGTACAGGTATAAAATCTTTAAAATTTTGCATTATCTTTGTAAAGGATATGCCAAACTACTGAATAGCCGACGGTGAGTAAAGTAGGAATCTGCACGTGGTATCCACAAGTTTGTGTTTAAAACAATAATGTAATTAAAAATACGTTATAGAGTTTGTAATATAGATTTGAATCTTAATTCAATAATTAAGATAAAATGGAATCAACAATAAAACATAGAAAATATTCTAATAAGAGGTCGGTTAAGTCTTCTTGTTCTACTATTTCCCATAAAGATTCTTTTATTTTAGGATTATTATCTTCATTTTTCTTAGGAGCTATAATGTATTCATATAAACGTTCAGAAAAACAACGAGAGTTTGAAAAACAAATAAAATTACTTACAGAGCAATTAGATAAAGGATTTGAAATGGATAAAGAAAATATTGAATCTGATTGGAGTAATATAGCCTCAGATTTGCGTAAATCATATACTAAAATTTCTGATGAGTACTCACAACCAAGGGAAAGCTGCTATTAAACAACACGCCAATGGTAACAAATTGGCAATGGCGCAATTCCAAAGTGGTCCAATTCCTACGGCGGATGAATTAAGACAATTAGAGACTGTTTTGTCTGGTCTTGCTGATAGGGTAGTTTCTATGGCTGAATTAGAGCAAAAATCAAGATTAGAAGACCAAAAAAGATTAATTGAAGTTCAAAGAGAAATAGCCTTAGAAGATTTAGGTGTTCCAAAAAGAGGTCAGATATTAGGTTTTCTATCCGTATTGCTTATTGTAGGATTATGTGTATGCTGTTTAGTTTGGGGGCATCCAGAAGATGCAAGATACATTGCATGTACCGTTATAATAGGATTAGCAAGCGTGTTTATTATTGGAAAAAGAGCTGATAAAACCAAGCAAAATAAAAATCCAGCCTAAATTCTAACATACAAATTTATCCATACAGAATACTAAAAGTATACTGCGCTGCCGGATAAGCTAAATCACTTGGTGTAATTATTTTGGTCTAACAGGTATATAGTTCCCTGTCAAAACAAAAGGAAGGTATAAGCCAATTAAACTTTGGTATTGCTCAAAAAAGGTTCGAGCAGCCATCAACAGCCTCGCCAGCCCAGGGGTTTACGTAACCATCGTAATCTGAATGCAAGCCAAACCAAACGTGGAGCAGATTTGCCTTATGCGAGGCAGATTGTTTTGTCTTGACTTTTTGTTTCTTTGGAGTTTATACTGAGTCAAGTAGAAGTATCAAGGAAAAAGAAAAACATAAAGAAGTTTTCAAATCAATTTTAAACAGGCTCTTATTCTATATCAAACCTTTTTGTTCGCGCTTTTAGCAGGGCAATAGCTTGTTCCTGTGTTTGTATATGGTGATTTACGGTAATAAGATTTTTAGCTAAAATATCATAGCGCTTGGTCATTAAAAAAAACCACACCTGAAAGAAATCTATTTTCTTAAATATGATAGAGTTCTCTTTTGCATAACTGTTTATGTTCTTCATAAACTCGCCGGGCAGGTCTGTCCAATGCATGGTTGGTTTTATATGGTGTATGATATGATATCCATCATTAAAACAAGTGCGGTTATACCTGCCATTTATGCAATTGATAGAGTTTACATAATCGTTATCGGGGTGCTCTCTGTCTATAAAAGCATGTTGCCCCCAATTACCCGCCATCATAAAAAAGCGCACCACAATTACCGGAATAACAAACACACATAAAGTAGCTTGCCAGTTAAAGAACATCAGCGCCACACAAAACAACCAAAAGCCTAATTCGCCTTTAAGGAAATTGGCAAGCACCTTCGTTCTGTTCTTCTTTTTTAAATAAGTAGCCAGTTGATAAGTACCAACTATCAAAAACGAAAAGTAATATTTCAAAAAATCTATAAAGCTGTCTCTTTGGTATTTCATGGTACTGCTATGATCTTCGGGCATATTTCCTTCGGCGTGGTGCATACCCATGTGATGTGCGAAATAAGCCTCTGGAGTTTCGCCCAAAAACGGACCAATTACCCAGGGAATAATATTATTCAAATAACTGTATTGCTTCTTAAACATAGGGCGATGTGAGGTTAAGTGAAGCATCAAAATAAAAGGTCCCATTAAAAAAGCGAAATTAAACGTGTAATAAATAGCCACCAACCACCAGGTTAAACAACCGGGAATGAATAGATAAATAGCAAAAGGAATTGTAGTAACCATAATAATGGCGCACAACCTCACAAAAGCCAAGTCACGTTTATCATTAAGAAGAGAAATAATAAACTTCTCAATAAAATTGTATTTTGTTTTTTCTTTGTAAGTAGGGTCGGTAATGGTTATTTCACTAATATCAGTCATTTAAGTAGCATTTGTTAGTAAGGAAGCAAAAGTAATTAATTTTTATTCTGCGTTGTTAATTGGCATTCTTAATTTTACGTTCTAAATTTAATGCCATGATTACAAAAGATGTTCCTAAAAAACTGTTTCTGCTTGATGCCTTTGCGCTTATTTACCGTGCGTATTTTGCATTCAGCAACAACCCGCGCATTAACTCGCAGGGCTTAAACACATCGGCCATTTTTGGTTTTACAAATACCTTATTGGAAGTATTAAGCAAAGAAAAACCAACACATCTTGCCGTAGTATTTGATTTAGCGGGACCTACGCATCGTCATGTAGAGTTTGAGGCTTATAAAGCACAGCGCGAAGAAATGCCTGAAGATTTACGCAAAGCCATTCCGTATATCTTTAAACTGTTGGAAGGGTTTAATATCCCTGCCTTATCGTTCGAAGGTTTTGAAGCCGATGATGTCATCGGTTCTTTGGCTATGCAAGCTGAGAAGAAAGGCTTTACTACCTACATGATGACACCCGATAAAGATTACGGACAACTGGTAGATGAAAACACATTTATATACAAACCCGCACGCTTAGGTAATGGCGCAGAGATTTTGGGTGTAAAAGAAATTTGCGATAAGTGGCAGATAAAAAACGTAGCGCAGTTAATTGACATATTGGGTTTAATGGGCGATACCTCTGATAACATACCCGGCATACCCGGTGTGGGAGAAAAAACGGCCATACAATTGGTTAAAGATTTTGATTCGGTTGAGAATTTATACCTGAATACCGATAAACTAAAAGGCAAACTAAAAGAAAAAGTAGAGAATAATAAAGATAAAGCAATCCTCTCTAAACGCCTTGCCACTATTGTGCTGGATATACCTATTGAATTGCACGATGAAGAACTGATTAGAAAAGAAGTTAATAAAGATGCTTTACGCGAGGTATTTAAAGAACTTGAATTTAGAACTATCGCGAAGAAAGTATTAGGCGAAGATATTTCTGATGGGGTGCCCGAACAATGGAATAGTAGTAAAGTTGCCTCCTCCCCTACTTCCTTTTCTGAAGGAGAAGGAAATAAAAAGGGTGAGGTAAAAAAAGGAAAACCTGCACAGGTTGATATGTTTAGTGAAGAAGGAGAAACCGCCACAGATTACGCAGATGATAATCAGGGTGAATCTGTGAAATCTGCGGCTAAAACTGCACAAGATACCGAACACAACTATATTTTAATTGATACCAAAGAAAAGAGAAGCGAGTTGCTGAATACGTTACATCACAACAAAGAGTTTTGTTTTGATAGTGAAACAACCTCATTAGATACTTACGTAGCAGAGATTGTCGGCTTGTCTTTTGCCGTTAAACCTTATGAAGCTTATTACGTTCCTTTTCCGGAGAATCAACAGGAAGCGCAAAGCATCATCAACGAATTCAAATCTCTATTTGAAGATGAAAGCAAAACACTTATCGGACAAAACATTAAATACGATTTGCAGGTATTAAAGAATTATAACATAGAGATTAAAAACAAACTCTTTGATACCATGATTGCGCATTTTCTTATCCAGCCTGAAATGCGGCATGGTATGGATTTATTGGCAGAAACCTATTTAAACTACTCTCCTATCAGCATAGAAACTTTGATTGGTAAAAAAGGGAAGAACCAAACCAGCATGCGCGATGCGGAAATTGAAGCCATTAAAGAATATGCTGCCGAAGATGCTGATGTTACTTTGCAATTGGAAAAGGTCTTCGCACCTAAACTGGAAGAAAATAAACTGGAAAACTTATTTCATGATGTGGAAGTACCTCTGGTGCATGTACTTGCCGATATGGAACGCGAAGGAGTAAGAATTGACACCAAAGTATTAAATGACTACTCTACGCAACTGGAAAAGGAAATTGTGCAGATTGATGATGAGATACAAAAACTGGCAGGTACTCCGTTTAATGTTTCTTCGCCTAAACAGGTTGGTGAAATTCTTTTTGATTACTTAAAGATTATTGATAAACCCAAGAAAACAAAAACCGGACAATACTCTACGGGGGAAGATGTGCTGGCAAAGCTTACCGATAAACACCCTATTGTAGGAAAGATATTGGAGTATCGAGAAGCCATGAAGCTAAAGAACACCTATGTAGATACGCTTCCGTTGTTGGTTAATATCAAAACAGGTCGCATACATACTTCATACAACCAGGTGGTGGCGGTTACAGGGCGTTTAAGTTCTGATAATCCAAATCTGCAAAACATACCGGTGCGTACCGAGCGCGGACGATACATTCGTAAAGCTTTTATTCCGAGAGATGAGAATCATATTCTGTTAAGTGCTGATTATTCGCAAATAGAATTGCGCATTGTGGCATCTATCAGTAAAGACCCTAATATGTGCGAAGCTTTCCGTTTGGGTAAAGATATTCATACCGCAACCGCTGCAAAGGTTTATGGCATTGATGAAAGCGAGGTTACCAAAGAAATGCGTTACAAAGCCAAGAGTGTAAACTTTGGTATCATATACGGACAAGGTGCTTTTGGGTTAGCCGAAAACATTGGGGTTTCTCGTACGGAGGCAAAACAACTGATTGACAATTATTTTAGAGAATACGGCTCTATTAAAAAGTATATGGATAATAGCATAAACTTTGCGAGAGAGCATGGCTATGTACAAACTTTATTAGGCAGAAAACGCTGGTTGCGTGATATCACTTCAAACAATGCTGTGGTACGCGGTTACGCCGAACGAAATGCCATTAATGCACCCATACAAGGCTCTGCTGCCGATATGATTAAGGTGGCTATGATTTCTATCCAGAAGGAATTGAAGAAACAACACTTTAAAAGTAAAATGATTTTGCAGGTACACGATGAGTTAATTTTTGATGTGGAAAAATCAGAACTCGAAACCATAAAGCCCGTTATTGAAGAACATATGAAACATGCTTTACCATTAGACGTACCTTTAGAAGTTGGCATGGGTACGGGTGTAAACTGGTTAGAAGCGCATTAATATATAGAACTATATTTGGCAGACAAATTCCGGCGGAATAGGTATTGCTTCTCTATTCTTGTTTATACAAAATGGAATTCTTCAGATAAGAATATCTCCAGCGTTTGGCTGCTTCAGCATTGGCAAACTCTATAATAGGCTTATCATCTGTCGATACAAAAGCGTTAACTAAAGAAATATTTTGTTCCGGTAATTCAGCATAAAGGTTTTGCTCAATTTTGTTTACTGAAGCAAACAACAACAATGTTCTGTAATCTTCTATCTTAAAATTACCCGAATAACAGATTTTATAAGTAAACCCTGCTTCTTCAAGTGTGTGTAGTAAAATTAAATTTCCTTTGGAAGAACTACCGGTAAGAAAGCCATAAGTATTAATAAAAATAAAGCCATCCGGATTTAGCATCGTTTTTAGTTTGGTAAAAAACTCTAAACTCAATACATGCGATGAAGCAACTTCTCCGGTAAACATATCCATCACAATAATATCATACTTACTTTTTAATTGATACAAAGCATGACGCGCATCATCTTCAACTACGTGTATTTTATCAGAAAGATTAAAATAATTCTTGGCGACTTCAACTATACGATTGTCTAATTCAACCGCGGTAACATCTACGTTTCTTTTTACCAGCATATTACTAATTACTCCTCCGCCTAAACCCAATACCAATGCTGTTTTTGCATTGGCACTAATGATAGATACATTTGTCTCTAATATATCCGAGTATTGCAGTTTTGATTGTTTGGTTTTTACATCCACGCACGATTGTACTACATTATTCACTAATAAAAAACGACACATAGCATTGCCTGTATCTAACTTATCTTCTACTTCAATTTTTCCCAATAAACCTTCTTTAAGATAAACAGATGAAGAAGGTTTACATACGATTTTAAAAGAAAAAAACAGGCTTGCTAAAAAAAATAATACAGGAAAGAATGTTTTTCTTTTTATGAAATAAGTAATGGAAAAGACCGCTAATAATATAGCATCTATTAGTAGTGTAATGGTTATGCCCCATTGGGGTATTAGATAAAAGGCAGTAAGGAAAGTAAAGCAAATTCCTCCCACGGTTGAGATGGCATATATCTCTCCCGATTTCTTTCCTGATTCTTCATGAGAATTTGTAATAGATTTAATAATTAGCGGCGATACCATACCCATAATAAACACGGGAGGAAACAAAACAAAAGCACTACTTATAAATACGGACGGAAGTAAAGAAAGGTTGCTTGCCAAATAAAGAGACAAAAAAGAAAACATTGGCAGACAGGCAATATAAATAGCGGCGCATAAAACACTTGACATTAAAATGGTTTCATGGTTTTTCTTTATGGATAATCTTCCGCCTAAAAAATAGCCACCTGCCAAACCGCCTAAAGTGAGTGCCATTACACAAGCCCATACATATAAAGAGGTTCCGAAGTATGGAGCTAATAATTTAGCTCCTGCCAGTTCGGTACTCATTACCACACCACCTTCTATAAATGATAAGCTATAAAGAAAAGGTCTTTTAAAGGAACCGGTATTCATTAGGGTGCTGTTTTTTCAAACACAAGTGCCTGAAACCTTTGGTCGGTAGAAATACGGTTCTGTATTAAAGTATATTGATTGGGTCTGCGCTGGAAATAATCGGCGGTTACCGTATTCTTATTTAGTTTGGGGCGGTAACTATAATGACTTTCCCAAAGAATGATAGAACCCACGGGCGCGGTTTGCAGAGAAAGGCTATCCGAATAAACCTGCTTATCATACACATTGTGTTTCTTTATATCGTAGAAATACTTAAATAAAATATGGTTGGTATAAACGGGCATACCTCTATCAGTATAACCTTTGGCGATGATAGAGTTGGTAATGGTTTCCATAGTCGCGTCTTCGGGGGTTGATTTAAACGGACGCACCGACGCAAAAACAGCCAATAAACTAACTACGGATAAAGACGTTACCAATGTTTTTTGTTTAGATATCATTATCAGACAACCTGCTGAAGCAAGTGTAAATAAAAGCGGAATATAATCGTGAATAGGTTCTTCTCCTGTTTGCGGATTTGTTTCATCAAGCAACTTCACGTTATTATGAGGGTAGGTTAAGAACACAGCGACTACCATTGCATATATTGCCATAACTACATAAGCCGCTGTTTTTTTAGAAAGATATTTATACCTGTCTGCAACACTGGCACATAACAAAGCCACCAAAGGAGAAACAGCCGTCATATAACGTAAATTACCACCTGTGGCCGCACCTATTTTTACAGCCTCCCAGTTAAACAAACAATGGATGGCGAAATAAACCAAGACAGGAATTGAGACAAACCACATAGAGTTTGCTCTATCAGTTTGTTGCGGATAATCTTTTGCATAATCAGTTTCGTTAAACAACTTAGCGCGTTTTGCCACAAACAACATGATATACATAACCAATAAAAAACATTGCACAGCACCCCAAATGGTGATGCCCATTTTAAAGTAATGATCGAAACCCTGACGGGGCCACTCATCAGCATATCTGGCGGCGGTTTTGCTACTGGAAGTAATTAAATACAATGGTTCGCCGGTTGCCAGATAACCCCATAGATTGTTCAGTAAGGGAAATATGCCTAATAAAATAAAACACAACCAACGTTTATTAAGTGCCTGCCAAATACCATACAAAGGCAACAGCAATAAGAACTCCTGTCTGATAATGCCTGCGTAGGATAAGATTAAAGAAGATGCCACATACTTTTTTTCCGAATGAAAATATAAGGCTACCAATAATACAAAGCCGCTAAAGGTATCAGCATAGTTTCGAAAAGAAAGTTGTATCCAATAAGGCTGCAATGCCAGCATAAAAAATGCCAGCCAGGCAAACTTACTGCCTATGCGTTGCGCTACTTTGTATGTTAAGAAACAGGTAGAGGCGGTAATGGCAGCGTTAAAATAAACCAAAAATTTATTACCTAAAAGTGAGGGGATAACATAAATAAGCTTGTAACCTGTTTTTGCCGAGTTACCTAAAATGATGTTAGGGTTTTTCCAAAACTCGCGCATGTTGAAGTAGTGCGCAATCTCATCATGCTGATAAAAACCTTTTGAAAGAAAAGAATAGGCCACGTAGCATAAAAAAACAACTCCGGTTAACCAAAGAGCTTTTTTATCATCAGAAGAAAATTTTATAGCAGATGCGCTTGCAGTCATGCGGTTATTATTTTAAGGAGCAAAACTAAATTATTTTTACTCTAAATAAACAGTTTCTTTTCCTTTCTTAGAAAAGTCGGCAATAATATGCTCCTGCAACGTGGTAGAGAGTGAAAGTCCTACAAAATCGGCTTTTACGGGGTATTGCGTATGACTTCTGTCAACCAACACTACGGTATGCAGTTTCTTTATGGGTTGGTTTAAGAATAATTGCACGGCATAAATAAGTGTTTTGCCACTGTTCAATACATCATCTACCAGTATAACGGTTTTGTTTTTGTAGTCTTTATCAGTAAAATCTGTTGTAGGTAATTTAGCAAGTGGGTTCTTTTTATCTAAGCTAATTTTACCAAGGTTAATTTTATACTTAGCTACTTTTTTTAATACATCGTACAACTTTTTTGCCACCAAATAACCATTGCCATCAATAGCGGCCAGCATTATTTCTTTTTCATCTACCGTATGCTCATAAATCTCGTAAGCCAATCGGTTTAGCTTTTGTTCTATTTGCAGGGTATTTAATATTTCTACTTTCAAAACAGTTCAAAATTATGGATTAAAAATGAAAGATTATTATAAATTTTTGCCTTGCTGTTGGGATTTGGTTGTATTGTGGGGAGAGAATTTTATTTATATTTACAATTAAAAGGAATTCGCAAAAAAAAGCTTTTAAATGAGAAGATGAAGTAAAACAGGAAACATGAAAAAAACAATTACGGCAATACTAGTAGCATATAGCCTCAGTACTTTGGCACAAGGTGCTGCTGCTGAAAAGAAAATGAGTGTTGGACTTGGTATTACCGTTGGTTCAGGCTTGGGAGGTAACGCACATTTTGCTTATGTTATAAATAAAAAGTTTAGTTTAAAACTTCGCGGCATAATAACTGCTTCACCACAAAGTTATGGAGAATCTCCTGTGGGGGGGTACACTAAGTATTCTAACCTAAGTCCAGAAGTAACGACCGATATATCTTTGACTTGCAATTACTTTATTTTAGGGAATAACTGGGGTAGCAAAGCTGGCTTATATGCAGGCTTAGGTTTTGGGTACTATTCTAAAAATTACAGCTATACAACATTTTCAGACCCTTATCTAAGCTCCGCAGGTAGTGCAACTACTAAACGTAAAATTATTGGACCAAGTACTGTTATTAATATAGGAGGCGTTCTAAAAGTAGGACCAGGACATATTTTTTTAGAAGGAGGTTTTTCTTATATAGTGGGTGGAACAGATGTTTATACGAATATCTATCAGCCTCTTTATCCATACCAAGAATTTCCTAAAATTTCAAATTCCGCACGTGGATACAATAATATTTATGTCAACCTTGGCTATGCATTTTATTTTAAAGAACGTAAGAAAAAGATTAACGACCCAGACGATATTAATAGACCTACACTTAAATATAATAACAATTAAAATACACAAAACTTCACTACTTTTATCATGTTGGGTTTAACATGAAACAAATAGTAAACCTCTACTTCATATAGTTATTCTTCACATCACTAAACACAGGCCAGTCGTTATGATGCCAGTTTTTAACCACCTTACAATCATGCATCAGCATAAGACCGGGGTTTGCACGAATCATTGTTTTTAGCACAACATTATCCATGTTATAAAAATCATACAGCGCATTAAACTTATGCTTAAAGGCATCTATCTTATCTCCACCGGAGGAAGTCAAAGCAATAAACTTAATTTTATTTTTATCGCAAAGGGTATAGAAGTCATTAATCTTTGCCATCAACTCGGCATCCTGTGAGGTCTTATCTAAATCCCAGCAAATCAAAAAGAAGTTATAATTTTTATTATGCAGGATGGTATCAGTAACATTATTACCATCCAAATCGTTAATGGTAAAGTCGGGAATTTTTGCGGCATCTACCTCCGGAGTAATGATTTTATCTGGCAATCTATCTTTATAAGCCCAATTTAGTGTGTCTTTCCAAGGAGCACTATTACTGTCAAATTCTTTATCTTCACCTGTTTTAAGGTTATGATAGAGAAATGTTATTTGCATTTGAGCAGGTTTATAATTAGGTCCTGGCTTGCGTCCTTCACAAATACTTAACCCGGGTGCATAGGCTCTAAAATCAATCACAGGTAAATGACGGTAACAATGTACAGGGAACCAGATGGAAGCCACAATGGCAATAATGGTAAGACTGTTGCTTATAAGCGAATTGAACAAAGGATTAATGTTGTTTTTTCCTGAAAAGAGGAGCGTGATGAGGATGAGGAGCGTAATATCTTTCCAGAAACTCTCCCATGGGGTAAGTTTAATGGCGTCGCCAAAGCAACCGCAGTGTGTAACCTTATTATAACAAGCCGAATAAAAAGTAAGAAAGGTAAAGAATACAATTTGTGCCAAGAGCAACCATAAAGTAAGTTCTCTTTTAAAACCAATCAATAATAAAAAACCTAAGGCAACCTCACTAACGCAGATGATAATAGCGAGAGGTAATGATATATGTGCCATCCAATCAAAGAGAGCTAAGCCCGTATCTCCCTTAAAAACCTCGAAGTATTCTTCTAATTTGTATGAGAAACCAACCGCATCATTTGATTTAATAAATCCGGAGAAGATAAACAAGCCCCCTACCAAAACACGGGCGACATGCGTAATCATAGCAAACTTGCCTATAAAACCGGATGCGTTTATTAGCGCCAGCAATATGCCTAATATAATTGCCAATGTGGTTTTACTTATACAAGGCGGGGTAATTAAATAAAGAACTACCGCAAGACCGGCTGATAAAACAAATTTAAAAAAGTTACCGCTTACAAATTTTTTCATGTGATTGATGGTTTAAGGCTCTGCAAATTTAGCATACCCCACCACCTTAGCAAATATCGGGCCAAAAAAAAGCAATTCTTAACATTAGCGTTAAGCTATGGATTAATGCAGATTAAAAAGAAAATAATATTTTTTTTATAGGTTTGCAACCCTTATGAAACATTATAAACTAACCTTAATTTCCACACTTTTAGTTGTTAATCTGATAGCGCAATCTGAAGCAAAAATTCATACGGAAGATATAACCAACTTTTGGATTGCTTATGATAGTGTACTAACAACCAACCAAAAGGAGAAACAAATTAAATTTGTTCAAACACTTTATGTTGACAAGGCAAGTTTGGGGTTAAAAGATTTTATAGCTGCCCGTAATTTTACGGCTGATGAGTGGCTAAAGGACATTACACAAGTGCCTAAGTTCTGGAAATCTATAAGACCAAAAACGGTTGCCATTATGAAGTATAAGCAAGAAATAAATGCAGTAATGGCAAGGTTTAAACAAATATATCCCGCACTTAAGCAACCTGATATTTATTTTACCATGGGGTGTTTGCGTACGGGAGGCACCACAACTCATGGAAAAGTATTAATTGCTGCTGAAATGACGGGAGATAGTACTACTGATTCATCAGAACTTCCGGAGTGGTATAAAAAACGTTTTAAGAATAATTCAGGTATTGCCCAACTGGTAGCGCATGAAGCTGTGCATACGCAGCAAAAGGAGGACTGTAAAGATTTATTTCTTTTAGGTAAATGTTTGGGAGAAGGTTCTTGCGATTTTATCGCGGAACTTTTATTAAACGGGCGACCCTATAAATTCCCTTATTTAACCTACGGAAAAGCCCATGAGAAAGAGTTATACAATAAATTTAAGGAGGATATAAATAAAACGGATGAGTCTGATTGGTTGTATAATGGTACAAAAGCATCAGGCGGACAAGCAGACTTAGGTTATTTTATGGGCTATACTATTTGCAAATACTATTATGAAACAACAAAGAATAAAACACAAGCCATAGCAGATATTATAGATATTGATTATTCAAGCAACGAAGCGGTACAAAAGTTTTACGATAAAACTAAGTACGCCGATAAAATGAAATAGTCATTTCCTATTCATAAAGCATTTTGTCAGTATTAATTGAATAGCACGCTATTTGCTAATACTGTTTGATGAATAATAAAAACACGGTAATACAAAGTGCTTTGTTCCCCATGTTCTTTCTGCTGCTGATGTGGATGGTATTTTATTTTGATGGGGCGTACAACCTAAATTTAAATCAATACGGGTTAAGACCACATAACTTTACCGGATTAATAGGCATACTTACCATGCCATTATTGCATGGCGATATGGGACATATTGTTTCCAACTCTTTCCCGATATTGATATTGGGTACTTGTCTGTTTTACTTTTATAAAGACATTGCCTTTAAGGTTTTCTTTATCTCTTATATTGCTTGCGGAACACTGGTGTGGTTATTTGCACAAAGTGATAATCCAAACAATGTGCACATTGGTGCCAGCGGATTGGTATACGCGCTTTCGGGCTTTCTGGTAGTATCGGGTATCATTCGCAAACACAAAGCTTTGTTTGGTGTTTCGCTACTCATTACTTTTTTATACGGAACCATTATTTGGGGCGTGTTGCCAACCGAGTTTCAAAAGGCAATACATTTTATAGAGAACAAAGACAATATATCCTGGGAAGGGCATTTGTTTGGCTTTGCCAGCGGAATAGTATTGGCAGTTGTTTACAGAAAAGTTGGTATTCAACGCCCTACATACTCTTGGGAAATTAACAATGATGCCGATGTGGATGAAAGCAAGCCCTATTGGTTAGTAAATGAAAATGAACAGGAAGTAAAAGAAGACGAACAAGCTAATCAAGAACAAGCTAATCAACAAGAGGTATTTAAGAACACCAGTGATAACCCTTATACGGTAAACTACACCTTTATACCTAAGCAAAAGGAGGGATAAATACAGTTTGTTCTGTTTACACCTTCACAATTGCAAATTAACAACGGTTTGCGTCAAATAGACCAATGTGCTTTGCTGAATGGCAGGGGATTTTATTAGATTTGTGTTACATTAAATGCATAATACAAGCAAAGAAAATAATGTTGTGACCTTTGTGGGCATGCTGCTTATGGGTTTATGGCAACTAACTATTATTTTCCAAATGACAGTACCAAAAGAATTACAACAAAAATTATTAAAACAGGGCATTTCGCAAAAGGACGATATGGGAATGATTGCGAAGAACCATATTGCGAAGTAATCATCGATAATAAGGAAAAACAGTTGGTCTTTCCTTGCGATTTCAAAATTGAAAACTATACTTCAATTGAATTAACAATTAAAAAGGGGTTCTGTTGTTTCGACATAATAACAGACAAACAACCAATAAATAAATGAACTGATTTAAAAATATTATAGATGTTTGCGTTAGGTACTATGGTAAAAAGCAAATAAATTAACAAGAATTTTGCACATTGAGTAGTGGGTTATAAGTAGCGTTGTAATCAAAGAAAACGCCTCTCTTTCAATGGTTCGACGAGCCTGCCACCGGCTAAGCTCAGAATGACAAAAGCATTAATTGATTTATATCAGTAAACCGCTAAATAAAATTCATTTACTTTGTGGGTATGAGTAAACAAGTAAACATTGTAGGCGCAGGGTTGGTAGGTTCTTTGCTGTCTATCTATCTGGCAAAACGCGGGTATAAAATAAATATTTACGAACGCAGACCCGATATGCGCAAAACAACCATAAGCGCGGGCAAATCTATTAACTTAGCTCTTAGCGACAGGGGTTGGCGCGGTTTGCAAGGCGTTGGCATAGCCGATGAGATTAAGAAAATTGCCATCCCTATGTACGGCAGGTTTATCCATAACCGTGATGGTTCTAACGGGTTCTTTCCTTACGGTAAAAAAGACCAGGCTATTTACTCGGTTTCGCGTGGCGAGATTAATATGAGGCTGATGGATTTAGCCGAGCAGCAACCCAATGTAAAGATTCATTTTAACGAGCGTTGCACCCATATAGATAGAACAAATCTTATAGCTCTTTTTGAAAACGATACCACAAAACAAACTACTTCTACTAAAAGTGATTTGCTGTTTGGTGCTGATGGGGCTTTTGCGGCGAGTCGTTTAAACATGCAGCTTAGCAGCGACAGATTTGAGTATAATCAACATTATATTGAAGCTGGTTATAAAGAATTGATTATTCCTCCCGGAAAGAATGGAGAGTTTTTGTTAGAGAAGAACGCCCTGCATATTTGGCCTCGCGGAAGCTTTATGATGATTGCCTTGCCTAACCCCGATGGTAATTTTACCTGTACCCTGTTCCTTCCTTTTGAAGGAGAGAAATCTTTCGCCAAGCTAAAAACCAAAGAAGCGGTAAAGAAATTCTTTGATGAGGAGTTCCCCAGCGCGGTGCCTTTAATGCCTACGCTGTTGGATGATTTTATGAATAACCCTGTATCATCTTTAGTAACCGTAAAATGTTTCCCCTGGACTTTTGTTAACAAAATTGCTTTGATTGGGGATGCGGCGCATGCGATAGTTCCTTTTTACGGACAAGGCATGAATTGCGGCTTTGAAGATTGCGTGGTGCTGGATGAATTAATTACCAAGCATAATGAGAACTGGGAAACTATCTTCCCCGAATACCAAACCCTGCGCAAGCCTGATGGAGATGCCATTGCAGATTTGGCTATTGCTAATTTTGTAGAGATGCGCGATAAAACCACCGACCCTATTTTTTTACTACAGAAGAAAATTGAAGCCCGCTTCAGCGAAAAGCACCCCGATAAATGGATACCGCTTTACCCTATGGTTACCTTTAGCCCACAAATACGCTACAGTACCGCCCAAAAAGAAGGGCAAAAGCAGCAGGCTATCATGGATATGATTATGTCTAAATCTGGCATTGACCAAAAATGGGATAGTGAAGAAGTGGAGAAAGAGATTTTAAGTATGCTGAAGTAACCTTTCGGTATTCATAAATACTTTTCCTTATTCTATGTAGTTTAAATTATTTTTTATACATTTATGGCTATATGCGCTGTAGTAAGCGAGCCATAGATTTGTATTGATTAGAAAAAACTACATACGTAATTTATTTAAAGCAATTCTTAGTTTGGTATTTATTGCCGGAATTGTTTGTTTGGCTGAAGCGCAAGCTATTCCTTCGCGTCATAAACCATACAAGGGCGCGGTAGTCGCGAAAAACAATACCCATATTAATTACAGAAATAATTCTAATGCTCAAACAAGCTCTACACCCACTTATTGTCCCGTGGGACCGGTTACTTTAAAAGCTCATGATGCCTCTAATAATAATACCATAAATAATGGAGTAACTTTAACCTGTACTTCCAATCCTTTTTATATTAATGCAGATAACACTTCTCAAATTGTTACCCCTTGCATAGAAAGTGAATATACCAGTACCGATGCGGCTCTTCCTAACTTTGGAAAAGAATATGTATATGAAGGGGGAACTGAAATATTTTGTTTAGGTCCTGCCGCTACGGGTTGCGCATTTCCAATTGATAATGGATATCCACCTTTTAGCGTATTAAATCAATACTGGGGTCTTGAAGCCATTGATTTAAATCCTGGCTTGCAACATGATTTTCAGTTTTGCTATAATGGCACTACTCCTCTCCTAACAAAGGTTCAATTGCAAGATTGCTGGTCAAATGATTCTTTATCTCCTACAACTACATTTACTTCAACTACTACTTGTTTCACATTAACAACAGCCGCCAATACCCCTATAGGCACTGCTATATACAGCATAGCTCCAACCAGTGGCACAGTTGCTTTAACTGATTATCATAATGGAGAATGCTATATCACCCCTTCTTTACTACCGGCAGGAACATATACAGTTACCTATAGTTTTACTCCCCCTTTAGCTGATAGCTGCCCTACCATTACAGGGATTTTTAAATTTACAATGATACCCGGTTTTACAGTTAATGTAAACAGCGCTGCTATTTGCGCGGGTTCTTCGGCAACTTTAACTGCAAGCGGAGCGACAACTCCAGCCACCTATAGCTGGTCGCCTTCATCGGGTTTAAGCAATCATACAGGAAGTGTGGTAGTTGCCACACCAAGTATTGCCAGTATTTATACGGTTACCGGTACGAATATAGGATGTGCGGCAACGGCTATGGCTACATCAACCGTAACAGTAAATGCCTTACCAACGGTTAGTGTTACAAGTGCGACAATTTGTGCCGGAAATACAGCGACTTTAACAGCAAGCGGAACCGCTACTTCCTATAGTTGGAATACAGGAGCCACAACGGCAAGTATTACCGCTACTCCAACAATGACGACTAATTATACCGTTGTTGGGACAAATGCAAATAGCTGCGCAAATACGGCTACTGCCACAGTAATGGTTAATACATTACCTACGATAACTATAAATAACGCTACTGTTTGCGCAGGAAATACAGCTACCCTTACGGCAACCGGTGCCACAACTTATACATGGAATACAAGCGCGACCGGTACAACAATTACCACATCGCCAACAGTAACTACTAATTATACCGCTACAGGAACTGACATTCATAATTGTAAAAACACAGCTACAGCAACTGTAACGGTTAATCCATCCATTGTGGTTACTGTAAATAGTGCTACCATTTGTGCGGGAAACTCGGCAACATTAACAGCAAACGGTGCTTCAACTTATAATTGGTCTCCTTCTGTCGGTATTCCTACAAACAATACCGTAACAGCAACCCCATCAACAACAACCATTTATACGGTAACGGGTACCACAGGAGTTTGCTCGGCAACAGCTACAAGTACGGTAACTGTAAATTCATTACCCAACATAACAGTAAATAGTCCCACTATATGTATTGGGAGTGCAACTACTTTATCCGCTACCGGCGCTAATACATATACCTGGAATACTGCCGCTATTGGCGCGACAATTAGTCCTTCTCCAACAGTAACAACCTCTTATTCGGTAACAGGTACAAATACAGTAACAGGTTGTTCGAACGAAGTAACAAGCACTATTACCGTAAATTCACCACCAACTATTACCGTAAACTCAGCTACTATATGCGTGGGTACAGGGGCTCTTATAACTGCCAATTTTAATGTAAGTGGCGTTATAGCCAACACTTTTACTTTTAGCACAGGGGTTACGGGTACTAATTTAGCTTCTGTCGGTATAACGTGTAGTCCAACGGTAACCACTGCCTATTCAGTAAGCCAAACAGATTTAACTACGGGCTGTGAAACTACGGCGACATTTACGGTTACTGTAAACTCATTACCAACTATAACTGTTAATATTAATCCAATTCCTATTTGTGCAGGTGTTTCAACCACCTTAACCGCAACCGGTGCTAATACTTATACATGGAATACAAACGCGATGGGTGCCTCCATTAGCTCATCACCAACAGTAACTACTAATTTTACCGTTACAGGAACTGATATTAACGGGTGTGTCGACTCAACTATTGCTATTGTCAATGTAATCCCCCCACCTACGGTTATCGCAACAGGTAGTTCGCCTGTTTGTTTAGGACAAACAATTAGCCTTTCGGGTAATACTGTTGCAGGTTCTACTTATCAATGGAGTGGTCCTAATGGATTTACGGCGTCTTCTCAAAATCCTTTAATAAATAATGCCACTGAACTTAATGCGGGTACTTACACATTAACGATTATTTCATCAGGTTGTTCCGCTACTAATACTGTTGGAGTTGTAGTTGATTCTATACCTACCATTGCTCATGCAGGAGTGGATACCACCATTTATAATTCTTCTATCTTATTAACCGGAAATGTTCCGGTAATAGGTACAGGAACTTGGTTAGTTATTTCCGGCGGCGGAACTTTTACAAACAATACTATTGCGAACACACAAATAAATAATCTGCAAACCGGGCAAAATATTTTACAATGGACTATTTCAAACGGAGCTTGCCCAGCCTCATCTGATAGTATAATTATTATGGTTAAAGCATTAATTATACCAAGTGGTTTCTCGCCAAACGGAGACGGTATGAATGATTATTTTGAAATAAATGGAATTGAAGAATACAGCAACGTAAAACTAAATGTATTTAACCGTTGGGGTAATGAGATATATGAAAGTGATAATTATAAGAACGATTGGAACGGCAAAAATATGTCGGGAGAAAACGTAAGTGATGACACCTATTTTTATACGCTAGAAATTCCGAATAAAAACTCAATTAAAGGCTATGTTGTATTAAAAAGAAAATGAAAAAACACTTCAGTTATCGGTTATCAGTTATCAGTTATCAATGCGGCTTAGTGCTTATTGTTTGCTGCTCACTGTTTACTGTTACCTGTAATGCGCAGCATGATAATTTATATAGTCAGTATATGTTTAATGGTTTATTGTTAAATCCGGCCTATGCCGGAAGTAATGATGTATTAAGCGCTACTGCCGTATACCGTAACCAGTGGGTTGGGTTTGACGGTGCGCCTAAAACCGGCACATTTAGTTTGCATACTCCGTTAAAAAACAAAAAATTAAATGTTGGTCTTATATTTATAAATGACCAGTATGGCATTACAACTCAGAATGTAATAAATGGAGTATTTGCATACAGGTTATTCTTAAAAAAAAGCAGCTTGTCTTTTGGCTTACAAGCGGGCGTTAATTTTACAAGAAACAATTGGAATAGTATTCAAACAACCACTCCGGGAGATGTTGTGTTTACAAACCAATATAGTCAGCAAAACTTGCCTCAAACAGGTTTTGGCGTTTATTATAAGGCGCAAAAGTTTTATGCGGGAATATCCTCGCCTGATTTGCTTTCAATAGGTTTGGCAAATACAGTATATAGGTCTGCGCTTCTTACCGCAGGCTATCTTATTAATGTATCAGATGATATTAAAATCAAACCTTCTGTCTTAGTTAAATACATTAAAGATTCTCCGGTAGAAGTTGATATAAATGCCAATGTTTATTTTAAAGCTTTTGGAATAGGATATTCATATCGCACAAATGACGCGATGGTTTTTATATTTACCTGCAATATTACCAAACAATTTAGTGTAGGATATGCTTATGACTATACCATATCTAAATTAAAAACATTTGTAAATGGCTCTCACGAAGTAATGTTGAAATACGACTTTGGGTATAAAATAAACCCACAAAGTCCACGCTATTTTTAATGTATGAGGAGTTATAGGTTTTTAATATTCGCTTCTTTTTTTATTCATTTATTTGGTATAAGTCTCGCACAAGTAGGAGACTCCTCAAGATTTGTAGTAAAAGACCTCAGCATTAATTCAAAGCAATCAGATTTTAGCCCCTTCCTATTCGGGAAGAAATTATACTTTTCATCAGGGCGAGAAAACGCTTTTGGGGTAAAGTATTTTAATGTTGAAACAGAGCAGGATTTAATAGACATGTTTTATGCGGAAAAAATTGATTCAATAAATTTTAAAAAACCATTACCTTTCTCTGATATAAATACTAAGTACAATGATGGTCCTATTTGCATTAGCAAAGATGGAACAGAACTTTTTATAACCAGGAATGATGTGAAAAGAACAAAAGGTAAAAGCAAAAAACCGCTTAGTATTTTTCTTTCAAAAAAAATTAATAACAAATGGAGCAAACCCGAAATGCTTTCTTTTTGTAACTCAAATTATTCTTATTGTCATCCTGCTTTATTAAATGACGGGAAAACACTTATCTTTTCATCTGATGTTACAGGCGGTTATGGTGGGATGGATTTATATTATTCTACTTTTGAAGAAGGAACTTGGACTATTCCAAGAAACCTTGGCTCTAAAGTAAATGGTGCTGATAACGAAGTCTTTCCTTTTGTTTCCGTAAACAATACACTCTATTTTTCTACGAACAGAAAAAATGGTTTCGGTGGTTTAGATATTTATTCCTTTAACATAAAGGATTCTGCTAATAACGTAATACAAATATTGGATTTACCCATTAACAGCACCTACGACGATTTTGGCGTTTGGGTTGATTCAACTGAAAACACGGGTTATTTTTCTTCCAACCGAGATACGTCAAATAAGGATGATATTTTTTATTTTAAAAACAAATACCCCGATTTTGATAATTGCACCCCTCAAAAGAAACCTACTTATTGCTATACTTTTTTTGAAGAGTCTACTTTGCAAACAAAAGACACCTTAGGTATGATTTATGAATGGGACTTTGGCGATGGTTCAAAGAAAAGAGGACTCAAAGCCAAGCATTGTTTCAGAAACTATGGCAATTATTCTGTTCAATTAAATATAATCGATAAAGCTTCGGGTACTTTGTTTTCCAACGAGGTAAGTTATGATTTTACCGTTGAACCCTCTACCAAGTTTTATATAGATTGTGCTGATACCCTAATGACAGGTAAATTGTTTTCAATAGATGTAAAGAAAATTAGTATCCCTCATCATACCATCAAAGAAGCTTACTGGTTTTTTGGCGATAATAAATTTACAAACGGTATTTCTGTTCAGCATATATATCACGCTGATGGTAAGTACAATATAAAATTAGGCCTTGTCACAAAAAATGATTCTACGGGTGCTATCGAAAAACTATGTACACAAAAAGAAGTGCTTGTGAAAGATAGTTTATGGTTAACTCAACACCATCCTATAGACCCCCCTAAAAAAAGTATAGTTTTTGATGTCAATAAAACCACTATTAATAAATCCTATTACACCTATTTAGATTCTCTATCGCGAGCTTTAATTAACAACAGTAAATTAGAACTTATTATTCTGGCTACCTATGCCCCTACTATCGGAAAAGATGCCGATAATTACAAATTAGCCGAAAAAAGGGCGGACGCTATTAAAGCTTATTTTATTAAAAGAGGCACAAATGAAGAAAGGCTTGAGACCATAGTCTTTAAAGAAAATAATACCTTGCAAGCTGAGCCTAAAAAAAATGTAGTACCTTCAAATCGTCGTGTTGAGATACTCGTTGTAAAAAATAACAAATGAAAAAAAACTTCAACTATCAATTATCAGTTATCGGTTATCGATGTTGCTTACTACTTATTGTTTACTGCTCGCTGTTTACCGCTTGCTTTGCCCAGCAAGCTCCTTCTCCCGATGAAAAAATTCCTTTTTTGTGTACTTTTAGTAAGGCTTCCGAGAAAGATTGGGGCGATGATGATTTTGTGCAAATATTCTTTTTTGTAGTTCCCCAAACAGAAAAGAACCCAATTTATATTCGTGTGTTTGATCCTGATATTGGAGGAAAGTATGATGAAGCGCATGATGGTTTTAATAGTAAAACAAAGTTTACCGTTTATGGCGGTAAAGGGGCTATATCTAACCCCGATGCCCGAAAGCAAACTCCAACAGGTAATTACAAAAGCGGTATACAGTTAGCATCCAAAACCTTTGGTAGCGAACCCGACTATGATGATAAGTGGTACACCTTTGGACCATTTAACCCTGTTGAAGGAGAGTTGCAGCAGGAATTTGGCGGTTATATTTTTAAATTAATTATAGAAGGAACGGAAGGGAATGATGGAAATTTATACCGTTTGTTTTTATCTTCTTTGCCAAATGAAAACAAACCTATTGAAGGCGGAAATGCTTTTGCGTTTGAATATTCTTTGCGTTTGGCCGATGCCAAAGGCTCTATTTCTCACCTCTATCCTTTTGTAGGTTCTAAAGATATAACGGCCGTAGTTATTAATGTATTCGATTTTGATGATGATGGAATTCTGCGTGTGGTATCCGTATCAAAAAAAGGAGAAATAACAAAGTCATCAGGCAATGGGGTTTGGTTAGAGAACAAACACAAAATAGTACCTGATGAGATAAATACTTCTTTAGATGTGCAGTTTGTAAAACAGCAAGACTCTAAAAATAATAATATTGTAGTATACATAACCAACCAATATGGAGAGCTTATGCCTTTTTATACCACACCTATTGGCGGCGTGCCCAAATACAAATTTAAAATAGGCGTAAAGGTTGAGAATTAAGTGCCTAATTAATCGGCATCTCAATCATTTCGAGCGAAGTCAAGAAATCTCCTGTTGCCTTGCCCCAAGTCTGTCAAAAGGTAATTCCATCACTCCAAGACACAATATAACTTCCTACTAAAGTCGCAAGGAAAAGAAAGTATAAGATATAACTATTGATGCCTCCTATTAAATCAAAAATCTCCCTTCCTGCATGGCAAAAGTCAATATAAATGTTATTTTTGTCGTTTGAAATAGCACTACTTTTTGAGTAGCCGTATATGAAGATAAGTAAAGAGGTTAAAACAGGTATTGTAGCGCTGGTAACTATTGCCATTGTAATATATGGGTTTAATTTTCTGAGTGGAAAAGATATTCTGAGAAGTCATAGTTATATTTATTGCGTTTATGAAAAAGCTGACGGGCTAATTGATGCCAGTCCGGTTTTGGTAAATGGTATTAAAGTGGGTTTGGTGCATAAAACCAACCTTATAAAATATGGTAATGGCTATAGAGTATTGGCTACTTTTATTATAACTGAAAAGATAAATATCCCTAAAAAGAGCCAAGCCAAACTTGTTTCATTAGATTTATTGGGCTCCAAAGCGGTAAGTATAGTCTTTTCAGATTCAAAAGAATTTATTAAGCATAACGATACCCTTTTACCCGATTATGAAGATGATTTAAAAACTTCGGTGGATAAGCGTATCGCTCCCCTTCAAAAGAAAGCTGAAAGCCTTATATCTTCTATCGATTCGGTCATGCAGGTGGTGCAGGAAGTATTAAACGCGAACGTAAGACAAAGCCTTATCGCTTCTTTTGAAAGTATAAAATTAACGTTAAAGAACTTACAGCATGCTTCTTCAGGTTTAGATACTTTAATGAGAACGCAATCAAGCAAGGTAAGCGTGATATTAACAAAAGTGCAATCGTTGGCATCTAACTTAGAGAAGAACAACGAAAAGATAACCAACATACTTAACAACTTCTCTAACATCAGTGATTCTTTAGCTAAATCGAACATTAAATCAACTATAGACCATGCAAATCTTGCCATAACCCAAGCGGATATTCTGTTAGAAGGAATAAACAACGGAAAAGGCAGCATAGGGAAATTAGTTAAAAACGATTCTATCTACAACAATTTAAACAGAGCCAGTAACGATTTAGATCTGTTATTAGTAGACTTACGCGAACATCCAAAACGCTATGTCAGATTCTCTATTTTTGGTGGAAAAGACAAGAGCAAAACTAAAAAGTAAATACGCATGATCTCAACAATCGTTTTTATTCTTCTGGCAATTTCAGGTACTGGTTTCTTTTTATACAATGCTAAAAAAGTTCATCGTAATATCTTCTTAGGAAAGCAAGTTAACTTATCGGGTAATACTTCACAGCGGTTGAACACCATGCTGCGTGTGGCATTCGGTCAAAGCAAAATGTCTACCCGCCCCGTGCCTTTTATATTACACCTGTTTGTGTATATAGGCTTTGTGCTTATCAATATAGAAGTGTTGGAAATGGTTTTCGATGGTTTGTTTAATACACATCGTGCCTTCTTCATCTTGGGAAGCTTTTATAATTTCCTTATCGGCTTCTTCGAGATACTTGCCTTTTTGGTAACCTTTGGTTGCGCTGTGTTTCTTGTCCGCAGAAATGTAGTACACGTAAAACGTTTGGTAATGAAAGAGCTTAGCGGTTGGCCTAAAATGGATGCCAATATTATTCTTTGCTCTGAAATTGTTTTAATGAGCGCTTTATTCTTAATGAACGCTGCCGACCAAACCCTGCAAGCCAGAGGCAATGAGCATTACCATCATGCCGGTAGTTTCCCCATCTCTCACTTTATCGCGCCTTTATTAAGCGGAATGAGCGATGGCAGTTTAATCCTTATCGAACGCTCTTGCTGGTGGTTGCATATCTTCGGTATTTTTGGTTTCCTAAATTATTTACCCTACTCAAAACACTTCCATATTCTTTTAGCCTTTCCAAATACCTATTTATCTAACCTAAACCCTAAAGGAAAGTTTACCAATTTAGATAGCGTTACCGATGTGGTAAAACCAAATTTCGACCCAAGTTACCAACCCGTTACCGACCCAAACAAACCGGAACGCTTTGGCGCGAAAGATGTGTTCGATTTAAGTCGGAAACAACTCTTAGATGCCTACACCTGCACCGAGTGCGGAAGATGTACCAGTTCTTGTCCGCAAAACATGACGGGCAAAGTTTTATCTCCACGCAAAATAATGATGGATACCCGTGACAGGCTGGTTGAAGTTGGAAAGAACATAGATAAGAACAAAGGCACTTTTGTAGACGATGGTAAATCTCTGTTAGGAAATTATATCACCAACGAGGAGATATGGGCTTGCAATACCTGCAACGCCTGTGTGCAGGAATGCCCGGTAAACATAGACCCGCTTTCTATCATTACCGATATGCGCAGATATTTAGTAATGGAACAAAGCTCCGCACCAAACGAATTAAACGGCATGTTCAGCAATATGGAAAACAACGGCGCCCCTTGGCAGTTCTCTCCTGCTGACAGAGCCAACTGGGTTAATGAAGCATAAGAATTTAGTAAAATGAGCGATACCATACATGTAAAAACAATGGCGGAGTTTACCGCAAGCGGAGAAACCCCCGAAATACTTTTTTGGGTTGGTTGCTCGGGCAGCTTTGATGACAGAGCTAAAAAAATTACCCGTGCCATTGTTCGTATACTAAACCATGTGAATATGAAGTTTGCTATTTTGGGTATGGAAGAATCCTGCACCGGAGACCCAGCCAAACGAGCCGGAAACGAGTTTCTCTTTCAGATGCAGGCCATGCAAAATATTACTACGCTTAATAATTACAACATTAAAAAGATAGTTACCGGTTGTCCGCATTGCTTTAATACCATTAAAAACGAATATCCCCAACTTGGCGGACAATACGAAGTAATACACCATACTCAGTTGGTTCAAGATTTAATCAATCAGGGTAAATTAAAAGTACAGGGCGGTGAATTTAAAGGAAAGAAAATCGTTTTCCATGACCCTTGTTATTTGGGCAGAGCAAACGATGTGTACGAAGCACCCCGTGATGTGATAAAAAGCCTGGATGTAGATTTAGCGGAAATGAAACGCAGCAAAGCAAAAGGTTTATGTTGTGGTGCAGGCGGAGCGCAAATGTTTAAAGAAGCCGAAAAAGGCGCTAAAGAAGTAAACGTAGAGCGCGCCGAAGAAGCCTTAGCCGAAAATCCCGATGTTATTGCCGTTGCGTGTCCTTTTTGCAATACCATGATGACAGACGGCGTTAAACATTTCAACAAAGAAGAGCATACCAAAGTGCTTGATGTGGCTGAATTGGTAGTTAAAGCCAACAATTTATAAGCCTAAACTACTTCAAAATTATATAGAACCGATAGCTACAGTTATGATGCTATCGGTTCTGTTTTTTTACGCCTTAGCAGCCTCGTAAATTTCTTTTAACTTAACTTTAGTAGCACTAACGGTAGTAAGCTGGTTATTTACAGAAGAAGCATCTCCGTTCTGTTTTTTAATGTCTTCCAGTTTAGAGGTTAGCTCATCTTCTTTATCCTGATACATTTTTACCAAATCTTTTAAAGCCTTTTGCGCCGAGTATTTTACATACACGTTCTTTCCCTTTTCAGTATAAGATTTAAGAACAGCTGCTCCATTTAGCACCGTTTCATCTTTGCTGCAATGTTTTAAATATTGTCCATAGATATTTACAAAGCCAATACTTTCAAAGCCCGTGAAATTATCTTTTTGTTTTACGAAAAAAGGATTGTTGCTGTCATCGCCATAGTTAGAATATAAATCCATAATAGTGAAACGAATGTTGTCGCTATTCTCATTTTCTAACTCTTTAGATTTTTGCATAGCCGCTTGCGGGTTTTCTTTTGCTAAGGCACTTAAACCGGCGCCCACTACCGCATAAGACTTTTCGTTAAGCGCAGCAGTATAAATAGTTTTCACATCAGCGTCATTTTTATAATGCGCCACTAAATACATAATGGCTTCGGCACGTACTTTGGTTTTCTCATCGCTTTGCGCCATTTTAGTAACCAATGGTTTTAGTTCGGCAAGTTTTGTAGCATCTGCTTCTTCCAAAAGTTTAAGCGCTTTAGAGCGCAATCCATCCCACTTATCGTTTAGTGCAAGTTTAACAGTTGCATATACGCTGGTGTTAGCCAGGTTATCTTTAAACTGATTCAAAGCCTCTAACCTATCCAAATACTTAGGCGCATTTTTATATTGATACACATAATCATCTAAAGTTTTGTTTTCTGTTTTCTGACAAAGCAATTGTTTCTCTCCGTCAAAGTTTATTAAAGATGGTTTTGTGTCTGATGCTATAGTAAACTCCTCACTTACTTTAGTAATTGTAATTTTTTCTCTCTTAACTGTTTTGTTAGCACCATCACCAAAATATAAATCAACATATACCGGTAGTTTATACAATGGGTTCTCTTCAAAATCCTGCTTCTGTTCTACTTTTACTTTTACCTGCTTAGCTGTGGCATCATAACTGTATGTAATATCCAGCACAGGGTGGCCGCCCTTTAAATACCACTGGTTAAAGAACCAGTTTAAATCCTGACCGGTTGTTTCTTCAAAAGCCAAACGCAAATCGTTTACTTCGGTATTCTTAAAACGATTCTTCTCTAAATATAATTTCAACGAAGCAAAGAAGGCATCATCTCCCACTTCTTTACGCAGCATGTGCAATATTTGTCCGCCTTTGTTGTAGCTAACGCCGTCAAACATATCTTCACGATTTTCATATTCAAAACGAATAAGCGGTGGGTCTTTTTGTGCCGTTTGTGCCATATAGCCTTGACGGCTGCCATAACTGTGCGCATCGGCAGCATCAACACCGTGTTTATATTCCTGCCATAAATATTCGCCATAAGTAGCGAAAGATTCGTTTAAAGAAAGATTGCTCCAGCTTTCGCAGGTTGCCAAATCGCCAAACCATTGGTGAAATAATTCGTGAGAAATAACATCTTCTCCTTTGCTTCCATCCAACAACTCACGCTCAGTTTGATACACAAAATCGCCATGCAACGTAGCCGATGTGTTTTCCATAGCACCCGACACATAATCTCTGGCTACAATTTGCGCATACTTTTGCCATGCATAAGGCACACCCAGTTTGGTAGAAAAAAACTCAATCATCTCTGGCGTTAAACCAAATATAGCTTTAGCATAAGGCTCATATTCTTTCTCCACATAATAACTAACTTCTTTTCCGTTCCAGGGTTTATCAACTACTTTTTTAAACTCGCCAACACCCATCATTACCAAATAAACAGCATGTGGCATATCCATTTTCCAATGGTCAGTACGGGTACCGTCTGCATTCTTTTTGCTATCGGTAAGCAATCCGTTTGATAGCGTTGTGTATTTATCATCCACGGTAATGTATATCTCATCCGTCATTTTTTCATTCGGACTATCTATGCAAGGAAACCAAGCCGAGTTACTTTGCGTTTCACCCTGCGTCCATATCTGCGGCATTTTGCTTTTATCTTCTCCTTTGGGGTTAATAAAGTATAAACCCTTATCATCGGTAATAGCACGACTGCCGCCTGTTTTCAGTTCGTTTGGTTTAGATTTATAATCAATAAACACCGTGTATTTATCATTGCGGGTATATTCTTTATCCAAATCAATTTTTATAGAATCGTTCTCATACACATACTTCAAATCGGTATTGCCTTTGGCACCCACCAACTGCACTTTATTAATATCCATGCCGCGTGCATTTAGGTATAGCTTCTTCACGGGGTAGAAATAAGGCTTCACATCTATAGTTGCTTTGCCATATAGCCAGCTGTTTTGCCAGTCGAATTTTACCTCCAGCTTGGTATGCAGCACATCGTTGCTTTTGGGGTTAGCCGCGCGGTATTTTATAGGCACAGGTGGCGCAGGCTTTTTATCTACAAAAACCGTATCTGTTTTTACCAGTACAATCTCTTCTTTCTCGCCTTTATCTTTCTTGTTCTTTTTTTGTGCATAAGCCGTCGGAGTAATAAACAATACCGCCACTGCGCTTATAAATAGGTTTTTAGCTAACATATAATAGGTTTAATTTTTAGCAAAAGTGCGAATTTATACGTTTAAGCCTTTGTTTTTTTTACGAGTGGTTTATTTTTAAGGACAGGTGGGGCGTTCCGGCGCGTGCTGTGTTATTTCCCGCAGATTGCGCTGATTTACGCTGATTATTACATCTGCGCTAATCTACGTTATCTGAGGGAAACTTTACCAAAAAAGGATTTTCGTTGCACAGTACCTAACGCAATTCCATTAAATCAATCTTCCAGCAGTCTTTAGAGAAATCATCTAGGAGATAAAGTGTTTTTTGTTTCAAGTAATAAAATTTACCTATACCATACTTTTCACATACTGATAAGCTAAATCTAATTAGTGGCACTATATTATTATCTTTAATTTTCCATATTTCTATACGGTTTGGACTATCAGTATATATACTTTCCTTGCAAATAATCTTGTCATCATAAATTCTGGGTTCTCCTATTAAGGTATCAATCTTTAATGTCATTAAGTTTATTAAGAAATAAATACTTTGTTGTATATCACTTCTTTCTACTAACACCCATTTTTTAATTGTATCTGCCCCTCTAACATTGTATTCGTATCCATCAATACCATCTGTGTCCTTATATGCTAATACCTTTTCTTTTGTTTGAACTTTAATTACACCTTTTGTCTTTTTATAACTATTTGTTTTAGGAAATGTTTTCCCCTTAACGGACTTAGACTTATATTCTATAGAGTCTGTTTTAATTAATTTATCACAGATTGTAGTCTCTTTAAAAGGCTGCCCCCACGCAGCATAACTAAACAATAAAAGTAACAGGGTGCGTTTCATTTACACAAATATAAAGTAAAAACAGCTTAGAAATCATTTTCAGGAGAGGCTTTTAGCTCTCAGGGAGGTGCGCATTTTTTCTAAGCCTAAAAAGAATACTTTTGTAAAACTAATTTAATGTCTAATTAATTATGCAACAACTAATAGAATGTGTTCCCAATTTCAGCGAAGGGAACGATATGAATTTGATAAAACAAATTACTAACGTAATTGAAGCCGTTGAAGGAGTTCGTTTACTGAATGTTGACCCGGGCAAGGCTACCAACCGCACGGTGGTTACGTTTATTGGCACACCCGATGTGGTTATAGAAGCAGCATTTCAGGCAATTAAAAAAGCAGGCGAGTTAATTGATATGAGCAAACACAAAGGCGAACACCCCCGTATGGGCGCTACCGATGTTTGTCCGCTTATACCCATTGCCAACATCAGCATGGAAGAAACCGCACAGTGGGCGCAGAAGTTAGGAGAACGTGTGGGCAAGGAATTAGCATTACCTGTTTATTTATACGAAGCAGCTCAACCGGATAAAAAAAGAAATAACCTATCGGTAATACGTGCAGGCGAGTACGAAGGTTTCTTTAAAAAAATAAAACTACCCGAATGGAAACCCGATTTTGGTCCGGCCGAGTTTGATGCCAAACGTGGCGCAACGGTTATTGGCGCCAGAGATTTTCTGGTGGCGTATAACGTGAATTTGAATACTACCTCAACCCGCCGTGCCAACTCTATTGCTTTTGATGTGCGCGAAGCAGGTCGTGTAAAGCGCGAAGGAAACCCCATTACCGGAAAGATTGTAAACGATGCAAACGGCAAACCGGTAATGATTCCCGGCTCTTTAAAAAGTGTAAAAGCTATTGGTTGGTTTATAGAGGAGTATGGCATTGCACAAATTTCCATGAACCTTACCAATATTAATATAACGCCTGTTCACATAGCCTTTGATGAAGTTTGCAAAAAGGCTGCCGAGCGTGGCATACGAGTTACCGGTAGTGAATTGGTAGGTTTAATTCCGTTAAAAGCCATGCTTGATGCAGGCAAGTATTTCCTGAAGAAACAACAACGTTCAACCGGTGTATCGGAAAAAGAGTTGATTAAAATAGCTGTTAAATCAATGGGGCTGGATGAGCTTAGTCCGTTTAAACCCGAAGAACGTATTATAGAATACATGCTGCATGATAAAGCAGATAGCAAATTAGTTAGCATGACCCTTACAGAGTTTGCTGATGAAACTGCTAGTGAGAGCCCTGCGCCGGGCGGTGGTTCTATTGCCGCTTATGTAGGCTCTTTAGGCGCTGCTTTGGCAACGATGGTGGCCAATTTATCTTCGCACAAAAAAGGATGGGATGATAAATGGGAGGAGTTTAGCAATTGGGCAGAGAAAGGCGAACATTATAAAAATGAATTGGTAAGATTGGTTGATGCGGATACCAAAGCTTTCAATAAAATTATGACTGCCTTCGGTTTACCTAAAGCTACCGACGAAGAAAAAACTATTCGTACCAAAGCCATACAGGATGCTACCAAGTTTGCTATTGAAATACCTTTTAAAGTAATGCAAGCTTCATACGATAGTATGCAAGTGATTAAAGCCATGGCAGAGTTTGGTAATCCTAATTCCGTATCCGATGCGGGCGTGGGTGCGCTTTGTGCACGAAGTGCTGTGATGGGAGCCTTTATGAATGTGCGCATCAATGCTTCGGGTTATGATGATAAAAGTTTTGTAACCGACATCATTGCTAAAGGAAAGGATATTGAAAATAAAGCTATTGCTCTTGAAACAGCTATTTTAAAAGTTGTGAACGAGAAAATTGGTATCTAACTATTCTCAATTAAAAAGAACCTTTACACTCTTTGGGTTTGCCTTTCAGTTTAAAGCTAATAACTAATCCATAATAAAAGTACCAATCTTTAGTATCCGGATTGCCGCGTAGTTTACCAATATCATCTGTGGTAGCACCGGGTGTTTTAGTTCTGTTACTTAGCTGGGCAGCTAAGGAACCTTTATACTCAGCAAGTTTTGCAGGATCAACATATTTACCACTTACATCATCCAAATAATCGGTAAAAGTTTTACGTGGTCCCCATTCAAAACCAAGACCAATTTGCTGAGATAAGGTTAATTTAAATCCTATACCAAAGGGTATACTTGGCTGTGTTAATTTATAGGGTTTTTGAGAAGGATTTAACGGAGTACCTTGTCCTTCTGTTGAAAGACCTCTTAAATCAACCCATTGCGTTCCAACATGTGCTTCGGGGTTAAAGTTAAAAACACCTATACCGAGAAAAACATAAGGTGCGAAAATAAAATCCTTATGCCCCGTTTTATATTCCCAAAAGTTAAACTCAGCCTGGGTATATAACTCCATAATTTTGGTCTTAAAATTAAGGTTACGCTCAATTTGATAAGGGTCGCTGCTTTGGGAGTCGTCTCCTTGTATATTTCCATAATTAAAGCCTCCTCTAAAAGCAACACGGTAGTTATAATTAAACCGATAGAAAATGCCAAATGCCGGTTGCGACATATAGAAATTCTTACTGTTTAAATCGCCTATATAGTAAGAGGCTCCTAATAAAATACCTACATCATGAGAGAAGTATGCCTTGTTATTGTTTTGGGCAGAGCAGGTAGCAGGTAGCAGGTAGCAGGTAGCAAGTAATATTACCTGATACCTGATACTTAATACTTGATACTTGAATGTCTTTTTCATTACCGATTAATAACGCAAAATACGATTAAATATTGCATATAGATTAGTCCAAATATAACAAAACCCCGAAGTAAGTTCTTACCCGGGGTTTTGTTTTAACATTAAGTTACTTTATTTTACTGAATTAAGTACCGCTTTAAAAGCTTCTGGATGGTTAAGCGCTAAATCCGCTAATGCTTTACGGTTTAACTGAACATCTTTTTGGTGAAGTTTGTGCATAAACTGAGAGTAGCTCATACCTTGTTCACGAGCTGCCGCGTTAATACGTTGTATCCACAAAGCACGCATGCTGCGTTTTTTGTTTTTACGATCGCGATAAGCGTAAGTTAAACCTTTCTCCCAAACGTTTTTGGCTATGGTCCAAATGTTTTTGCGAGCGCCCCAATAACCTTTGGTTAAATTAAGGACTTTTTTTCTGCGTGCCCTGCTGGCAACATGATTGACTGAACGTGGCATTTTCTTTTTTGTTTTGTTTTTGAGATGTTTCAGTGTTTGCACGCATGGCAAATCTTTTTACTGAGCATCGTTGTTTAACAATTTTACCTGTTTAGATTTTTGTTTTCCGCTTTTAAAGAACTTATTTCCCGATAGCCAAAAGAAACTTTACGTTTCCTAAGTCTGTTTTGTCAACAAGACCACTTCCGCGCAACGCACGTTTACGGTCTTTTTCTTTTTTGGTTAATATGTGTCTTTTAAAAGCATACTTGCGCTTAATCTTACCGGTCCCGGTTAATGCAAATCTCTTTTTTGCACCGGAGTTTGTTTTCATTTTAGGCATGTCTGTCTTTTTTAAGGGACGCAAAGGTAGCACTTTTTCCGAAACACCTATCAAAAAATCAGTTTTTTGATAATATTTGTACATGAAGACTAGTATTTGGCACCGCCAATACCAATATTTTCTACCGGATGCCAGGTGGTTTTAATTTCCTGCAAATCGGTTATGTAGTAAGGGTTTTGCTCTTTTTCGTTCATCCAGTTTTTATGCCAATTGAAAGAGCGTTTTACGTTTAAGGAAGAGTTTTCTGCAATGGTTTTTCTTTCGGTAGTGTTCTCTCTGCAATACACAATAGCGTTCACATCCATGTGCGAGGAAAAATGCGTGTGCAACTCGGCGCTTGTGCCGGTAAGTATATTAACCACACCACCCGGTAAATCACTCGTAGCAAAGCATTCTGCCAGGGTAATAGCGCATAAAGGCTTAGTTTCTGATGCTAATACAATGCAGGTGTTTCCGCCCGCAATAACAGGTATTACTACCGATATCAATCCTATCAGAGAAGTTTCTTCATCCGCCAAAACGGCTATAACACCCATTGGTTCGGGTACCGAAAAGTTGAAATGAGAAGATGCCACAGGGTTAACCGAACTTAGTATTTGTTGGTATTTATCGCACCAACCGGCGTAATATACTATACGGTCTATGCTTAACTCTACTTCTTTCAGCGCTTGTGCTTTGGCAGAGCCTTGTTTGGTTAACTCCTCTATAAATTGTTCTTTACGCCCTTCCAGCATTTCGGCAAGGCGATATAATATCTGAGAGCGGTTAAAGGCTGTCTTTCCGCTCCATCCGCCAAAAGCGCCACGCGCGGCAACAACGGCATTTCGGTAATCTTTGCGAGACGATAGGCACATATTGGCAATGTTATTTTTGTTTTTATCTAACAGGGGGTAATACCTTCCACTCTCAGTGCGCGGAAACTGACCACCAATGTATATTTTGTATGTTTTTAATACTTCTAATCTTGGCATGAAACTAATTTAGAATTAAGAATTCAAAAGTAAGAATTGCGAAGCACTAAACGAAAAAAATAAAAAAATATAAAAGATGAGTTAATTATAAATTACGGAAGGAAGATTTTATTTAACCCTTAAAAGGATTAAGAATTACAAAAAATCGGTATAAAATAGCTAAAATTGCGGTTTTTTGTTGCCATGATAGATTTTATTAAAGGAAAAATTACCGAAAAAACTCCCACCCTTATTGTGTTGGAAACCTGCAATATTGGCTATGCTCTTACGGTATCATTAAATACATACTCTAAACTGGCGGATACCACTGAGGCTAAACTGTATGTAGAGCAGGTTTTTGTGAGAGACGATAACCCCAAGTTTTATGGCTTTTTTGATGCCGATGAGCGCGATATTTTCAGGAAGGTAATATCCGTATCGGGTGTGGGGGGAAGCAGCGCTATGCTGATGCTGTCTTCTTTATCGGCGGCTGAAATTGCCGGAGCGGTAAATACAGCCAATGTTACGCTGTTAAAAAGCATAAAAGGTATAGGAGAAAAGACCGCCCAGCGTATTGTGGTTGACCTGAAAGGCAAGCTGGGCAAGCACGAGGGAGGAATTTCGCAAATTTTGACTCCTTCATACAATAAAAACAGAGAAGAAGCGTTACTCGCTCTTGTGGCATTGGGCTTTGTTCGCAATATTGCTGAAAAAGCCCTTGAAAAAGCTACAAAACAACAGGGTATAACAACCGATAATGTGGAAATATTGATTAAAGCGGCACTAAAAAATTTATAAGAATTGTACGCGGTTCTTAAAAATACACTGATTGCCGCATCGGCAGCGGGATTATTTTCTGTTATTACCTTATCCGGTAATAAAACGGCTAATCTTTTGCCCGAAAAACCCAATCAGGAGGCTATTAATCCTTTTATCAATACCGCCGTAAAAGATACTCCGCCGGCAACAGAACCTATAACGAATGAAGATTTGCAATATCCCATCAAGGATAATGATTATGGCGAACCCATATACAATCCAAAGGCTCCGTTGCAATTAAATAACCCATCCAATATAAAAACCACTACCACTTATAACCCGCAAGACACTAACTATACATTTACCCAAAAAATGGGCGCGATTGATTACAGACCACCCATTTCCATGAGTGATGCGGATTATCAGAATTATAAGTTTAAAGAAGATGTAAAGAAATACTGGAAATCTCGTCTGCATGCCGATTCTAAGAGTGATCCTACCAAAACACAACTTATACCTAAATTAAAGGTAGGTGGAGAATTATTTGACCGCCTTTTTGGTGGCAACACAGTAGATATTCGCCCTACAGGGAGTGCCGAGCTTATGTTTGGCGTAATTACCAACCGAAATCAAAACCCCGCCATTCCGGTTAAACAAAGAAAGATTTCCAACTTTGATTTTAACATGAAAATTCAGTTAAACATTGTAGGGAAAATAGGGGAGAAACTAAAACTTACTACCAACTACAATACCGAAGCCTCGTTTGATTTTGAGAATCAGGTAAAGATACAATACGCGGGTACCGAAGATGAGATTTTAAAAAAGGTAGAAGCGGGTAACGTTAACTTACCTCTTAACAGTTCATTTATTACAGGAAGCCAGACATTATTTGGTATTAAAACCCAAATGCAGTTTGGTAAACTAATGGTTACTTCCATCCTGGCTCAGGAAAAGGGAAAGAAAACGGAATTAAACGTGCAGAACGGCGCGCAAACTATGACATACACTGTGCAGGCGGATAATTATGAGGCAAACCGACATTATTTCTTATCGCACTACTTTAGAGATAACTATAGCAGTTGGATATCAAACCCACCTATAGTTTCATCGCCTATACAAATTACAAAAATAGAAGTGTATGCAACTAACCGTACCAGTAATTATACCAATTCGCGTGATATTGCCGGGTTTGCCGATTTAGGAGAAGATACCAGTCATATTTATAAACTAAACACACATAATTTAAGTCCATACAACATTAAAGATAGCTCAACAACCATAACAAATCCCCGAAATACAGTTACAAATTTGTATTATGATCTGGTTGATTCGAGTCATTCTCACATAGGTCTTATCCAATCGCGGCAATACAGTACGGTAACTGCCACACTTACCGCGCAAATGAATCCTGCAACCGGAACACCTGTATTTAATCCCGGCAGAGAGTTTGAAGTATTAACCCGCGCGCGCAGATTGGTTTCGGGTACAGACTATTATTTGAACGATAGGCTTGGCTATATATCATTAAACACTTCCTTAAACTATGACGAGGTATTATCGGTTTCCTATCAATACACCATGGGCGGAAAAGTTTATCAGGTGGGTGAATTTTCCGATCAGTTTCCTTCTACCAATCAATTGATAGTTACCAAACTTTTAAAAAGCACCATCCTTAATACCCACATACCCATGTGGGATTTGATGATGAAAAACGTTTATACCCTTGGGGCATACTCATTAAGCCAAACCAATTTCGCCTTAAATGTTTATTACAACAACATCAAAACAGGTGTTGATATACCGTATATTCCTTACACCCCCGATCCTAATATAAATGGCCAATTGCTGATACAAAAGATGGGCTTGGATCGTATAAATCAAAACTTAGACGCGATACCCGATGGTTATTACGATTTTATTCCCAATGTAACTGTAAACCCTCAAAATGGTAGGGTTTATTTTACACATGTTGAACCTTTTGGTAATGATTTGATTAATCCCCAATGGGGCGTATTTACTCAAGATGAAGTAAAAAATCACTGGCCGGAAATACAAAACTATATTTTTCAGGAATTGTATGATTCTACTAAAGTATCCGCGCAACAATTACCCAATAAAGACAGGTATAAATTAAAAGGCTCATACCAATCGGCTACCAGTAATGAGTTTTCTTTAAACGCGATGAATATTCCGCAAAACTCAGTGCGTGTAACCGCGGGAGGCGTGGCGCTTACCGAAAACGTAGATTATACCGTAGATTATACAATGGGTAAGGTAAAGATTATCAACGAAAGTGTTTTAAATTCAGGGCAAGCCATAAAAATTACAGCGGAAAACAACTCACTCTTTAACGTACAACAAAAAAGTATGTGGGGTAGCAGATTTGACTATAAGTACAGCAAAGATTTAACCTTAGGAGGAACCATTCTGCATTATGGTGAACGCCCGCTTACGCAAAAGGTAAATATTGGAGACGAGCCTGTTCAAAATACCATGTTAGGCGCGGATTACACCTATCGTACAAATGCTCCTTGGCTTACAAGAGCTGTAGATAAATTGCCTATGATACAAACTAAGGAACCATCCTCTATTCAATTTACCGGCGAGGGTGCGGATTTAATTCCGGGTCACGCGGCGGCTATTGCAAATGATAATGGAACATCTTATATTGATGATTTTGAAGGAAGTGTTTCTACTATTGATTTGCGTACATCAACTATGTGGTTTCACTCCTCTATACCCGGCGGACAACCCAGCTTGTTTCCGGAAACAGTAGTAGGAAGTAATGATAGCGTAAAAACCGGTATTAACCGCGCAAAAATAGTTTGGTACACCCCCGATCAATCTATTTTTTACCAACAAAGCGCCGGACTTACACCCCCTCAGGCAACAAAAACAGAACAAAGCAATCACTTTATGGAAGCTTATTACCAAAGCGATTTGTTTCCAAAAATAACACCGCCTAACGGACAACCGCAGTTATTACCCACACTGGATGTTGCTTTTTATCCCCAGGAGCGCGGGCCCTATAACTTTGATAGTAAAGCGACCGCTCATTCAGCGGGGATTGATGTCGCAACATCTAACGCTGCCGGGCATATTATTTTAAACAGACCCGAAACCCGCTGGGGCGGCATTATGCGAAGTCTGTCTACAAACGATTTTCAGGCCTCCAATATTGAGTACATCCAGTTTTGGATGATGGACCCTTTTAATGAAGACTACAACAATAAAATACAAACGCAATATAATACGTTTGGCATAGCTCCGCCAACAACCGGAGATTTGTATTTTAATTTAGGTAGTGTTTCGGAAGATATTTTACAGGATGGAAATATGGCTTATGAAAATGGCATTCCTTCAACGAGCCCGTCAACCTATATTTTAGACCGTTCCGCATGGGGTCAATACCCAACCACCCCACCTTTTGTAAACGCGTTTGATAATAACGCGACCGCCAGACCTTTTCAGGATGTGGGCTATGATTGTATACCCGATAACGGTACGAATGATGCCATTTCCGGTAGTGATAATGAAGCGCAGCATTATGCCTGGTACACAAGTGCTCTACATTCGCTTGGTGTAAATAATTCAGATGCTTTCTCGGATCCATCCGGTGATAACTATCACTTTTACAGAGGAGATGATTATGATAAACTTACCTCATCGGCCAGTTCTACTTATCCGCTTAATAACGTAGCCAATATGCTTTATCGTTATAAAGAATATAATAATATTGAAGGAAACTCGCCCACGCAAAATCAGTATCAGAGTCAAAATAGTGGCGGTTATTCAACGGTATCTTCAACATCGCCCAATATTGAGGATATTAATAAAGATAATACGCTTAACCAATCAGAAGCTTATTACCAATACAAGGTAAAAATTACTCCTCAGGATATTAATCCAAGTAATGTTGGGAACAATTATATCGTAAACGTTATTCCGGTAAGCAAGCAAGGTCCGGACGGGGTACAGCGGTCTGTAAATTTTTACCAATTTAAAATACCCATTGCGAATTACGATTTGGCAGTAGGCTCTATTGATGGTTTTAACTCCATACGTTTTATGCGCATGTTTGTAAAAGGATTTACCGCCCCTGTAGTAATGCGCTTTGCACGCTTAGAGTTAGTGCGTAGCGATTGGCGCGTTTATCAACAAGATTTGTCTCAGCCAACGGGTTTAATTCTTACAAACAATATTACAGAGTTTGATGTGTCCGCTGTAAGTTATCAGGAAAACGGAACACGTTCTCCTATTAACTACATATTGCCACCGGGTATTAACCAGCAGCAAAATGTGCAAACAACCAATTTGGTATTGTTAAACGAACAGTCGCTTTCACTAACGGTATCTAATCTTAAAGATGGTGATTCGAGGGCAGTTTATAAAACCGTAAGCAATTTGGATGTTCGTTCGTATAAAAAAATAAGAATGTTTGTTCATGGTGAAAAATACAATACCACCCCTCTGAATAATGGTGATGTACACGTTTTTATGCGTATAGGAAGTGATTTTACAAACAACTATTATATATATGATATACCTTTATTACTTACTCCGCCAAGCTCTTCTTACGACAATGGCAGTGATGCCGATAAATATAAAGTTTGGCCTGCCGATAATGAAATAGTGATTGATTTAGGGGAAATAACAGGATTAAAATTAAAACGTAATCAAGATAGTTCCGGGAGTGTAAGCACTTTTACAGCTAATGCCGCATTTGGTGCCGGACATGTTATTGGCGTAGTAGGAGAACCCAATATTGGTGCCATTACCAATATTATGATAGGGATTACAAATCCTTTAACACCAAAAGACCCCATAGCACAAAGTGCCATAGTTTGGGTAGATGAACTCCGAGTCACGGACTTTAACCAACATGGGGGGCAAGCCGTACGAAGTATGATAACAGCCAAATTAGCCGATTTTGGACAGGTATCCTTATCGGGACAATACACCACACCGTTTTTTGGAAGTATAGACTCCAAACCAAGTTCAAGAAGCAGGTTAACTACGGAGCAGTATGCCTTTACGGGAACATTTCAAATGGGCAAGTTTTTACCCAAAGACTGGAAGATAAATCTGCCCATGTATATAACGCATGCTGTAATTGAAAATAAACCTCAGTACGATCCTGCAAACGGAGACGTATTGATGAGTTCTATAAATACTGAAAATAATTTTTCAGAATCTCAAATAAAATCGGAAAATAACAGAGCCATTGATTATACCCGACAGCGAGGCATAAACTTTACCAATGTAAGCAAGCAGCGCAGTAAAAATAAAACTAAAATGCACCCTTGGGATATAGAAAATTTTTCCGCGACCTATGCTTTCAACGAGCAATTTAAACACGATATTAATACATCTTGGAACTATAAACGTAATTATAATGGATTGCTAAACTATAATTATCAGTCGCAATTAAAACCCATCGAGCCTTTCAAGAAATCAACATGGCCTTTATTTCAAAATCCATGGATGACTCTTATTAAGGATATCAACATGAAACCCCTTCCCGATCAATTTAATGTTAGCACAAGCATCGTTCGTACCTATGTAGAATCTCATACCAGAGATATTACAGATCCTCCGGGAGCGATAGACTATACACGAACACAGTATAATAAAACATTTAATGTGTTACGCAACTACTCTACCAAATGGAGTTTAACTAAAAACATTAAATTAGATTTAACAGCAGTTAACCAGGGGCGTATTTTAGAAGACCCGAATAACCCCGGAACCAACCATACCAGTGAAGATAAGGAATTGATTGTAAACCATATTGGAGGTACAAATACGGTTTATAATCAAACGGCGAATGCCATGGTAACCTTACCATTAAACAAAATACCGGCACTTGATTTTATTACGACAGCTACAGGAAAATATAGCGGTAATTATACCTGGACGCGAAGCCCTTTTTCTATCGATACTATTGGAAACACCATTCAGAATTCCCAAACACAAGCTTATACCGGGCAATTTAATATGGTAAAATTGTATGAGAAAAGCGCCTATCTTAAACGGGTAGGCTTATATCTGCCAAGACCTAAAAAGGAACTGAATAAAAAGAAAAAAAAGGATGATAAAAATGCCGCTCCCTCTAATCCAACCGGGTCTCAACCAAATCAACAACCCGGCAATAAAAACAACCAACCGGATAGCGTAACCGTAAAAGACAATCCCTTCGCGGAGTTATTCGAACATCTTTCACGCTTGATGATGACTGTAAAAACCATTTCGGGCTCTTATAACATAACACAAGGAACAACCCTGCCCGGTTTCATGCCATACTCAACTATTTTAGGAAATTCTCTTAATGGCAATAGTTTAGGAGCACCCGGCTTAGGCTTTGTATTTGGCGGTAACCAAGGCAAAATGCCTACATCTGTTTCAAACGTTTTAAATCCTAATGGCGGTGTTGAAGGCGATGCTGAAAAGAATAACTGGTTAGTACACAGGCAAAACTTCTCTACGCAATATTTGCATTCAAAAAATCAAACCTTAAACTATTCTGCCAATGTAGAACCTTTTAGGTATTTTAAAATTACCTTAAGTGGTAATATGACACATGGGCAAAATGAAAGTTATTTTATAGGCTATCAAAATGCTGATTCTGCAAATAACTACAAAGCTAGGTACGAGCATTATACTCCTATTTATGGTGGAATGTATAACGTATCTACCATAACTATTTTTACCGCCTTTAAAAAAGATGATAAGAATACGCATGATAATGCTGTATTTGATAAATATGTGAACTTAAGGCAAACTTATCAAGGTATACTTGAGCAAAGTAATCCAAATTCCTATAATTCTATTACGAAGCAATATTCAGGCTATGATTTAAACCAGCAGGATGTTGTAATTGGTTCTTTTATTTCGGCATATACAAATAGAAAAGCATCTTTAAAAACAGTAAACAATCCTTTTTCTAAGGTTCCCCTGCCCGGTTGGAATGTAACCTATGATGGGCTTGGTAAAATGGGTCCTGTAAAAAAGTATTTTAAATCAGTTGTACTTACGCACGGTTATCGTTCATCGCTTAGTTATGGTTCGTTTACCAATAACCAGGCTTATTCCGAAGACTCCAGGGGACATGCCAATGCGCGCGTAAGTCAGGATTCTGTTTTAGGACCTACCTCTAACTTTGTTTCAAAATATGTAATGAATACGGTAAGTATCTCCGAATCTTTCTCGCCTTTAATCAAAGCCAATTTTATGTTTAAAGATAAAGGAAAGATAAAAGGGCTTGGCGCTAATTTCGAAATTAAGAAAGACAGGTCTATTTCTTTGGCATCAAACGTGCCGCAAATTATGGAAATGCACGGGCAGGAATATAATATCGGCTCTACATATACGTATCCCAATATTGAGTTTAAACGCATAAAAGTAAAAGGCAAACCGCTTAAAAGCGATTTATTATCATCCGTTACTTTATCTTTCAGAAACACACAAACCCTTTTACGAAGTGTGGTAACCAACCCGGGTGATGCCGTTGGCGTAGGATCCAGCACATTGAGTAACGGACAAAATATTATAACGCTTAAAACATCGTTTACCTATTCCATCACACATAATGTGAATCTGCGTATTTATTACGACAGAACCATTAATAAACCCGTTATATCAACCTCTTTCCCTACGCAAACTACCAACGCGGGCTTTAGTATAAGGTTTGTTATACAGTAAAAAAATCACTTATATTTGCGCTCAATTAATTTTTTAAACCAATGAATTTTCCTGAAAATTTAAAATACACCAAAGACCATGAATGGGTTAGAGTAGAGGGTAACCAAGCTTATATTGGCATAACCGATTTTGCTCAAAAAGAATTAGGCGATATTGTTTACATAGATGTAACTACACTAAATGAAACGATTGAAAAAGAAGTTGTGTTTGGTACTGTTGAAGCAGTAAAAACCGTATCGGATTTATTTATGCCCATTACCGGAAAGGTACTTGAAATAAACAATAAAATTGACGCCAATCCAGAGCTTGTAAATAACGACCCTTATGGCAATGGCTGGATGATAAAATGCAGTGTTGATAAAGCAGATGAGTTAAACGCCTTATTAAGCGCCGCTGATTACAAAAAACTTATAGGAGCTTAATTTTCTTATCGTATTAAAAGATAGGGCAAAAGACTATTGATTCTCTTCTTTTGCGTAATCATGTTTTTTTACACCACGGTAAGCACCTGAAAAGAATAGCTCCAGTCTTATGCCCGTTAAAATTTGTGTAGCGTTAGCATCTACAAAAGCGGTAAGTCCGGCGCCATAATCAAACTTTAGTTTGTAAAAACATTGCAAAGCGAGGTAAACACCTACGTTGCTAAAAGAAACCGAGGGGGTGGTATCATTTACAGGTTTTAAATAACCACTTGTGTGAGATATACCTCCGTAAGCGGCTAACATATAGTTAGAGCGTTCAATCCGGTAACCGTAACAAAGATGTATTTGCAGGCAATTATTAATCCCAAAATTTGGTTCAGATAATACACCACCTATTTGAAAAGATTGCTTGCCGATATGAAAATTAAAATCTAAAGCGGGGCAAAGCTGCACATTATTCCAACCGCTGTTATAGCACTTGCCTATACCACCGGTTACATAATTATTGTAGATGTGGTACTTCTTGTTTTGAAAAATTACCTCGCGTTTTCTTTCATAGGGCTCTTTATACATTTCGCTTAGCTTCGCGTTCTGAACCTGATATATTGTTTTTGGCGCCGCCGCTTCTTGCGCTTTTAATAACCTCATCGCAAACAAGCAAAGAACTAAAAGTATTTTTGTTTTCATTACGAATGAATTTTGATAAAGATAAGCGGGTAAAGTAAAAGCGGATGAAAAACTTTTTAAGCGGTAGGTTTTAACAAAAAAACGGTTTAACAAAGAAATATATACAGCAATTAAATAACCCTTTAGCTCATTACTTTTATCTTTCATTTTGGTTTCGCAGAATGATTATGATTACATAATCATTTCAGGGGCTTCCACATCCAATATCAATTTACCTGCGGTTGCGTTTTTAATTTGTTCAATACTTACACCCGGCGCACGCTCTAATAAACGGAAACCACCTTCTTTGGCAATTTCGTAAACACCCAACTCGGTAACAATCTTCTTCACGCATCTTACCCCGGTAAGCGGTAAATCGCATTTAGGCAGTAGTTTAGATTCACCTGCTTTGTTTACCTGCTGCATCGCTACAATAATATTGTTTGCCGAAGCAACTAAATCCATAGCGCCGCCCATGCCTTTTACCATTTTACCGGGTATTTTCCAGTTGGCAATATCGCCATGCTCACTTACTTCCATAGCGCCCAAAATGGTAAGGTTAACTTTTTGCGCGCGTATCATACCAAAGCTCATGGCACTATCAAATATACTGGCACCTCTTAGCAGGGTAACGGTTTGTTTGCCCGCATTAATTAAATCAGCGTCTTCTTCGCCTTCAAAAGGAAAAGGGCCCATACCCAAAATACCATTCTCGCTTTGCATTTCTACATTTAAACCTGCGGGTATATAGTTAGCAACCAAAGTAGGTATGCCTATACCAAGGTTTACAAACATTCCGTCTTTTACTTCGCGGGCAATACGTTGGGCAATTCCGTTTTTATCAAGCATGGTAAACTATTTATAAATGATAAGTTAAAAATACAACGCGGTAAAAATAACAAAGCTTTGGGCTTTATTAAAATTTTAATTTAGGCTTTACTTATTGCTCTTAAAACAATCTGCTTCAATTTATAGTAAGGTACTACACCTTCAAAAGAGGCTTTATATTTGCCCCGCCGGCTTTTTTGTTGACAGCAAAAGAATCTGAACCTATTTTAAATACCTTTGCGCCAATGACTAAACTTAGTGTAAATATTAATAAAATAGCTACACTGCGCAACGCGCGCGGAGGTAATACACCCGATTTAAGGCAGGTAGCTAAAGATTGCGAGCGCTTTGGCGCGCAGGGAATAACGGTGCATCCGCGCCCCGATGAAAGGCATATACGTTATGCGGATGTGTATGAATTAAAAAAGGTGGTAACTACCGAATTTAATATTGAAGGAAACCCTCGCGAACAAAAGTTTGTTGATTTGGTACTCGCCGTAAAGCCCACACAAGTAACCTTAGTGCCTGATGCTGATGGACAGCTTACATCAGACCATGGGTGGGATACGGTAAAGCATAAAATATATTTAAAAGATACTATAGCTCTTTTTAAATCGCATGGCATACGTACATCTGTTTTTGTGGATGCCGATTTAAAAATGGTTGAAGGAGCTAAAGAAATTGGTACGGATAGGATTGAGCTTTACACAGAATCTTATGCAAAGCATTATCACAAAAACAGAGAAGCGGCTATCGCGCCTTTTGAAGAAGCGGGAATGCTGGCTTATGAATGTAATTTGGGTTTAAATGCCGGACATGATTTAAGCTTGGATAACCTTAATTTTTTTAAAGAACATTTACCCCATCTTCTTGAGGTATCTATCGGTCATGCGCTTATTTCCGACGCTTTGTACTTTGGCTTAGAGAATACTATTATGATGTACAGAAGAAAGTTGCAATAATCCACTCCCTTAAAAAGTAAGATATAAGCAGCTAAAATGTTCTTAGCTTTACAGGAATTTAAAAACAAAAAAAATAAACCATGATAATGAAAACAAAAAAAATAATCGGTGCATTAGCTATAGCGGCACTTAGTTTTAACAGCTTAAACACACAGGCGCAACAATTAAAAGTTCCGGCACCAAGCCCTACACAAACTATAAAACAAAATTTTGCTTTGGGCGATGTTAGTTTCGAATATTCACGCCCTGCCGCTAAAGGCCGCGTAATATTTGGCGATGTGGTTCCTTATGGCAAAACATGGCGCACAGGTGCTAACGGAGCTACAAAAATTACTTTTTCCGACGATGTAAAATTAGAAGGTAACGATGTAAAAGCAGGTACCTATGCTTTATACACAGTTCCAAACAAAGACAGCTGGGATATTATGCTGTATAAAGACCTTACCTTGGGTGGCAATGTAGCCGACTATAAAACCGAAAACGAGGTATTGCGTTTTAAAGTAAAACCTGTCGCTATGGCTAACAAAATGGAATCGTTTACCATCAATATGGCGGATGTTTTACCTACATCGGCAACTATCGAGTTAATGTGGGAAAACACCCGCGTGCCTATGAAACTTACTACCGATATTGACGCTAAAGTAATGAAGAACATAGATGCTAATGTGGTAAATGATAACCGCCCGTACTTTCAGGCAGCAAACTATTATTACGACAATAATAAAGACCTTAAACAGGCAGCTACATGGGTAGACAAAGCTTTAGAGCAAAACCCGAAAGCGTTTTATATGATGTTGCTAAAAGCGAAGATTGCATACAAACAAGGCGATAAAACAACCGGCAAAGCCAGTGCGGAAAAAACAATTACCCTGGCTACCGAAGCTAAAAACGATGATTATATAGCGATGGCCAAAAAGCTGATGGCTGACAATAAATAAGATATACACGTATTTGATTAAAGAAAGCCTCGTTTTATACGGGGCTTTTTTATGAAGAGTCTTGGCATTACTTTAAAGAGTTTTAGTACAGTTGGGAAGAATTACAACTTGTTATGCCAAAAACAACTTGCTTTCTTTAAAATTGGCAGGAGTATAAAATAGCTGTAAAAAAAACAAACCTTTACCGGGTTACATTGAAAAAGACAATAGTATTGTTAAGATTAATTATTAGTTAATTCAAGTTGCTATACTCCCAAAACACCTCCCAAAAATGATTTTTAAGCTGTTTTTGCTTTATATTTGTTTGAAATCTTTAAATACTATGCTTAAAAGAACGTTTACAACACTCCTTATTTTAACAAGCTATAATAATATAAAAGCACAAACTCCGGTTAAGGATAGCGAAACATATAATTATGCTATAATGACATATTCAAATTATTATGGTAATATGAGAGTAGATTTACTTTATGGTAATAACATAAACATTGATTTAGATGAAAGATTAATGCTTGATACAATCCGTGGCCTGCCCAGAAATAAATTTAGAAAATCGTTGCTTCTTTGCGTAAATTATATGGATAGAATAGGCTATGAGTTAGTTACATCATCCTTTTCTCAAGGGTTAGACGTATGTATGTTTAGGAAGAAAAGAACAAATTAACCTACTTCCAAATAGCAGCCTGGGTAAGTTTTATTTTAGATTTAAAGAAGTTGCGCGAGGTTTCTTCAAACGATTTGGTATAATCGCTGATGTAGAATTTATGCATAGCGCCTTTTTTAACCGCTAACAATTTATGCTTGGCTAAAACCTGAGCAACGGTTTTGGCAACGGCTTCGGCATTGTCAAATATTTTAATCTTGCCTTTATAAAACTCTTCTACTTCTTTTTTAATTAAGGGGTAGTGCGTGCAAGCCAGTATAAGCGAATCAATTTTTTTTAGTTTGGCACGGCTGAGGTAATCATGTATAATGGTGCGCGAAATCTTGTTATTAAAAAACCCTTCTTCAATCATGGAAGCCAACAAGGGTGTAGCTAAAGAAGAAACCTCTACATGCTTGGCAGCATGTTTTATTTTCTTGGCATATATGTCGCTTTTAATGGTTGCTTTGGTGGCAATAACACCAATGTGCTTTAGAGTAGCATCTTTCACTACCTCATCCACAATAGGATTAACCACATCAATAACAGGAACTTTTCCACCCACAAAATCTTTAACAGTTTCGTAAGCCAATGCCGAAGCGGTATTACAGGCGATAACAATTACCTTGCAATTTTGTTCCAGCAAAAACTGCGCGATACGTATGCAATAATATTTTATACTGTCAGGCGATTTATCTCCATAAGGTAAATGGGCGGTATCACCAAAATAAATAAGCTGTTCTTTGGGCAAAGCTTTGGCAATGGCGTTAGCAACGGTTAATCCGCCAATACCCGAATCAAAAATTCCGATGGGTTGGTTGGCTTGTAATTTTTTTGCAGGCATATTCTAATATTTCTATCGGTACAAATCTACGGCTAATTGCTGGTCTGATTTTACCGTAAATTTTCTTTCAATGGTATAAATAGATTGCTTTAATGTTTTAGACCTGAAGGTTACCCGGTAATTACCGGGCTGCAGATTAAATTCCTGCACTGTTTTGTTGGTGCGCAGGTTACACACCCAAATCAACTCTCCGTTTACTTCCTGCAAAATACATCCGTCGCCCAAATCGGGGGTAGTTATTTTTACCTGTCCCGCATCGGGTATATCAATGCTTTTAGTAATGGTTTGTAAGATGTTGATGTCTTTTAAATAGGTTCTTGGCAGGGTAATAATCTCCGCATCATAATCTCCTACAATAAATTTTTCGTATGCATTAAAATTCAGCACATGCAGGGTTTGCATCTTCCCCCCTTCTCTGATAATACATTTTACTTTATCGTTGTTATTGCAAATACCAATGCCTCTTTTTATAGTTAAACCACCCTGAGGCGCATCAATCGGAATAATATTATGCGTACCGATATTAAGTTTCACATGCTCTGCCTGCTTAGGCGGAATGGTGTTTACCACAATAGTATATTGTTTGGTTTCATCCATCGGTATCGTATCAGGGTTGCCTTTCAGATTCATACTATGCACATAGTTATACATCACGTCGCCGGTTTTCTCATTATAGAAAGTCATGTTTACATTGGTTTCTATAGGCTTGGAAGATACGTCCAGCAAATTAACCTGCGCGGTAGTTCTGTTTAATGTTTGTGTGGTAACATAATCCAATGTTTTTGAAAAAGCCTCTTTATCTTCATAACTAAAATAATTTCCTACACAATCAAAAGCCTTTGCTTGCTCAATAGTTAAACCAATTCCTATGATGCAGGGTTTTAAGATAATACCCTTTTCTTGCAAAGCCAGTTTAGCTTTACAAGGGTCGCCGCCACATTCTTCAATTCCATCGGTAATTAAGATGATGGTATTGATAGCTTTGGTATCGGGAAAATCATTAGCCGCTTGCGTAAGCGAATGTTCAATGGGAGTAATACCCGTAGGCTGAATGGTTTTAATTACATCTTTTATTTTCTGAATATTGTTCTTTCCAAAAGGAACTTCTAAATGACTATCATTGCAATCTCCGGGAGGATACTTAACGGTGTTGCCATATATGCGCAAAGCAAACTGGTAATTCTTTAAATGATTAAGGCTATCAATAAATTTATAAAACAATTCTTTTGCCTTTTCAATACGAGGCTTGCCATCGTAAATTGTTTTCATACTGTTGGAAGCATCAAAAACAAAAAGCACGCGGGTTGTTTGGGCGTTGCAAGTAGCAGGCAGCAAGTAGCAGGTAGCAAGTAATAAAATTAATATGTTTGAAAATCGTTTCATTTATAGTATTATTTGAGCGTTCCGGTGGGTTACCACCGTCGGGCTTTCCACTTCAATCTTTTGTTCGTGCCTCACAAAAGGATTTTCGTTGCAATCCCTAACGCAGAGTAACTTATACTGTTTTAGTTCTCATTTATATTTAAAACCCAGCCGATATTCTTTTTAATACTGTAATATTTAGGGTATTCTTCTTTGTTTAAATTACAAAGTAATAATGTTGTAATATATTCTCCAATTACAATATCAGAAGCCAATCCTTTTAAGGTATCTTCAATTTCGTTTTCTCTATCTATGTTTCCAAATTTATGTTCTAAACCTAAAGTCAATTCATGTGCTATTTGATTTCTAATATCCTTTGCTTTTGTAAGAACACTTTCGATGCTTTGAACCCCTAATTTTTTATTTATATCTATAATATTGTTACCTAACGTGCTTTTATTAATTTGTTTTATAAACCGTTCAAAGGCTTTATCATCATGTAATATGTGAGGATTTGATTTTGCATTCGTTAACCCAATAAATGCATTACAATTAGATTCAAATTTAGTTGCCATGTATAATAGCCTACCAATTACACCAAAAATATCGTCTGTATATATTGTACGCTCAATAGTATATGTCCAATCAGGTCTGTTAAGGCTTTGTTCATTTAGCTCTTCCATAATTATTTTTCTTCTGCCTTTGTTGAATGAATAAACACTATGAAATTCATAACATACAAATAAACCAATTTGGTAACACTCTCAAGAGCACTTTCTCTTATGATATCGCGTGTTATTTTCCTTAAGTTACCAGCTATTGCACAAGAGAGTGCAAAATAACCACAGATATTGAGCAAACTGTATTTTCCAGTATAAATAAAATAAGAAGCAAGCCCTATAAAAACTAAGGAAAAAATACCTGAGAATGCTTTATGCGACGCAATTAAACCTAATGGGAAAATTAATAAACCAAAAAGATGAAACCAATTACCAGTATACCAAGCTACAAATACGACATAAAATATAAGTAAAAAAGGCATTGTCCACAAGGAATGCCAAATCAAATTTTTATTTTGTCTATTTGCAACTAACTTTAGCTGAGTGAAATTATAACCAAAATGCAGTGAAGGGAAAATTTCAATTTCACCATCAAGTATTTTTTGCTCAAATTCCTCATGGTCTTTGCATTTTAATTCTTCAATTTTACTTATATCACCAGTCATAAGTAATAGTTGTGTTTCTACGGGGAAATCAATATCTGCTATTGCTTGCAAAAAACTAAGGTTGTCTTGTCGCCTATTCAATGCTTCCTTAAATCCATCCATCATACCCATAGAAACTAATACTTAATAAAAATTAGAATGAAAGTTAGCTTGCGTTAATTTAAACAAATGTATAAAAATCCCCTGTCACTCAGTAAAGCACATTGGTCAATTTGACACAAACAGTTGTTAATTTCAAAGGGATAGACTATTGTTTAAAATGAATAGATTATCATTCTTAACGGATGAACTGTTGTGTAGCCTTATGGGATTGTAGTGGCAAGCCTTTGTCCGTAATCGGCAAAACTTGTAACAAAAAAGCCTTCCGTTTCAGAAAGGCTTTTTATAGCATGAGTTCGCTTCGTTGTATCGTTATAGCAACAACAATGGTAAACTAAAAGAAACCTTTTAGTTTAACTCCTTGCTCAATCTTTTTAAGCGCGGTAATGTATGCCCCCAAACGCATGGTAGTTTTAAATTCGTGGGCGTTAGTCCAAACATGGTCAAAAGCAGTTTCCATGCTTAGGTCGTGTTTTTCGTTCACTTCTTTTTCTGTCCAGTAGTAGCCCATTTTGTTTTGTACCCACTCAAAGTAAGAAACGGTAACACCGCCACCGTTTGCTAAAATATCAGGAACCACAATAATGTTTTTCTCTTGTAAAATAGCATCCGCCTCAGGCGTAGTTGGTCCGTTTGCACCTTCCACTATTAGTTTAGCGTGTATGCTATGGGCAATTTCTTCGGTAATTACGTTTTGTAAAGCCGCAGGCACTAGCACATCAACCTTTGCCGTAAGTAATTCGCCGGGTTTAATTTCAACACCACCTTTAAATCCTTTTAAAACACCGCCATTTGCTTTTACATACTCCAAAGCGGCATGTGTATCAATGCCTTTTTCGTTATAAAAAGTAGCGGTATGATCGCCAATAGCGCAAATTTTAATACCTTTTTCGGCTAATAAACGTACGCTATGGGAACCCACGTTACCAAAACCTTGTATGGCAGCAGTAGCTTTTTTAGGGTCGATACCCATTTTCTTTAAGGCACATAGGGTAGAAACCATTACACCACGTCCGGTAGCGGCATCTCTGCCCAACGACCCACCTAAAGCAATAGGTTTGCCTGTAATAACACCCGGAGCATCTTCGCCATGTACTTTATTTAATTCATCTAAAATCCACGCCATCTCACGTCCGCTGGTTCCCATATCAGGAGCAGGAATATCTTTATTTACGCCAAACACATCGCGCATAGATTTTGCATAAGCACGGGTAATACGCTCTAACTCGCCCACGCTTAGTTTGCGCGGGTCGCATTTAACGCCCCCCTTGCCACCGCCATAAGGCAGGTTAGCTACTGCACATTTAAAGCTCATCCAGGCAGCCAAAGCCATCACTTCATCTTGGTTCACATCCATCGCATAACGGATACCACCTTTAGAAGGACCTAAATGGGTAGAGTGTACGCAACGGTAGCCTTCAAATATTTGAATCTTGCCATTATCCATGGTAACGGGCAAACTTACTTTTACTAATTTCTGTGGGTTTCTCAATACTTGGGCAACGTCTTCAGACAAACCCATTGTTTTAGCGGCGGCATCCAAGCGGGCTAAAACAGAATCAAACATACTTTCGTGAACTACTTTAGAGGCGGCAGTGTGTGCAGACATAATTCTTTAGTTTAGTTAAACGTAATTTTTAGCCGGCAAAGTTAGCATTTTCTTAAAACCAGATACCTCTAAATCGCCAAACTGTTATTTTGGGTAGATGAATGTTAAGGGAATGTTAAATTTATTCAGAATATATTAGTTTGGGGTTAAAACGAAAGAGGTGATATCAGAATGTAAGTGTATTTGGTTTCTGCATTTCTCTATTTATTTATCGCAGATTATCTTATAATAATTAAATTTGCTGTCCTAATTAAACCTGCAACTTTAAACTTAAAACATATAACTATGGCATTTGACATTGACATGATTAAAAAGGTGTATGCAGCTATGCCTGCACGCATTGAAGCAGCCCGCAAAGCGTTGGGTCGCCCGTTAACCTTATCTGAAAAGATATTATATGCTCACTTACACGCCGACCAGAAGTTTGAAAGCTTTACACGCGGTACATCGTATGTAGATTTTGCGCCGGATAGAGTAACCATGCAGGATGCAACGGCTCAAATGGCGTTATTGCAATTTATGCAAGCCGGTCGCCCTAAGGTGGCTGTGCCAAGTACCGTGCATTGCGACCATTTGATTACGGCAAAAGATAACTCTAAACCCGATTTGGAAAGAGCCATTAAAGTAAATAAAGAAGTATACGATTTTTTATCTTCTGTTACCAATAAGTATGGCATTGGTTTTTGGAAGCCCGGTGCAGGTATCATACATCAGGTAATGTTAGAGAATTATGCTTTCCCCGGTGGAATGATGATTGGTACGGATAGTCATACCGTAAATGCAGGTGGTTTGGGTATGCTGGCTATTGGTGTGGGTGGCGCTGATGCTTGTGATGTAATGGCAGGTTTGGCCTGGGAATTAAAATGGCCTAAGCTGATTGGTATTAAACTAACCGGTAAACTTAGCGGATGGTGTTCTGCAAAAGACATTATCTTGAAAGTTGCAGGCATACTTACCGTAAAAGGTGGTACCGATAAAATTGTAGAATACTTTGGCGAAGGCGCACAATCATTAAGTTGTACCGGTAAAGGTACTATTGCCAACATGGGCGCTGAGATTGGCGCGACTACTTCTACCTTTGGTTATGATGCTTCAATGGAGCGTTACTTACGTGCTACTGGTCGTGCAGATGTAGCTGATTTAGCTAACACTATTAAAGCAGACTTAACAGGCGATGCGGAAGTTTATGCCGACCCTAAGAAATATTTTGATGAAGTCATCGAAATCAATTTATCAGAATTAGAGCCTTATGTAAACGGTCCTTTTACTCCAGATTTGGCTACACCTATCTCTCAGTTAAAAGCCGTTGCTACTGAAAAGGGCTGGCCTATGGATGTTAAAGTTGGGTTAATTGGTTCTTGTACCAACTCCTCTTACGAAGATATTTCGCGTGCGGCATCGCTTGCTAAACAAGCGTCTGATAAGCATTTAAAAACAAAAGCAGAGTTTACCATTACTCCCGGTTCTCAGCAAGTGCGTTACACTATCGAGCGTGATGGCTTTATAGATACCTTCAATAAAATTGGTGCTGAGGTTTTTTCTAACGCATGCGGCCCCTGCATTGGTATGTGGGACAGACCCGGTGCTGATAAACAAGAAAAAAATACTATCATCCATTCGTTTAACCGTAACTTCTCTAAACGTCAGGATGGTAATCCAAACACACATGCCTTTGTTGCATCTCCTGAAATTGTTACAGCCCTTGCCATTGCTGGAAGTTTAGGCTTTAATCCTTTAACTGATACTTTAATTAACGAAGAAGGCAAAGCCGTGAAGTTAGACCCGCCAACTGGCGAAGAATTGCCAAGCAAAGGTTTCGCGGTTGATGATGCAGGCTATCAGGCACCTGCTACGGATGGTAAAAGTGTTGAAATAAAGGTAAGCCCCGAAAGCGACAGGCTTCAATTACTGGCTCCTTTCAAAGCTTGGGAAGGGACAGATTTGCATAACCTTAAACTATTAATTCGTGTGAAAGGCAAATGTACTACCGACCATATCTCTATGGCAGGTCCTTGGTTAAAATACCGCGGTCATTTAGATAACATCTCCAACAACATGCTTATTGGCGCGCTAAACTCATACAATGAGAAAACAAACTCGGTAAAAAACGAACTTACCGGAACTTACGATGAAGTACCTAAAGTACAACGCGCCTACAAAGCGCAAGGCATAGGCTCTATTGTTGTTGGCGACGAAAATTATGGCGAAGGTTCATCTCGCGAGCACGCCGCTATGGAGCCTCGTTTCCTTGGTGTACGTGCTGTGTTGGTAAAATCCTTTGCCCGCATACACGAAACCAACCTGAAGAAACAAGGTATGCTTGGCTTAACCTTTGCCAACAAAGACGATTACAACAAAATTCAGGAAGACGATACCATCGACATCATTGGTTTAACCACCTTTGCGCCCGGTGTGCCGTTAACCGTTGTATTTAATCATAAAGACGGCAGTAAAGACTCCATCAAAGCCAACCACAGCTATAATGCACAGCAAATAGAATGGTTTAAAGCAGGAGGAGCGCTTAACATTATCCGTGCAAGCGTAAAGGCTTAACTTTTGTTATACTGAATTCATTTTCAGCATCTGTATAATATTCAGAAACAAGTTTGGAATCACAGGAAAAAGCCCCGCAAAAGTTGTGGGGCTTTTCATTTTTTAAAATAGTTAGCCAAAAACTAACTTAGTGGTTCCTCTTTCCAAAAAACCATACTAATGTTTTTTGGGGAAAAGATGCTAAGGCATCTTTGAGTCAGCTTTCCTAAATCAAGTATAAGAATTATAGATAAAGAATAGTAAGGTTCATTTTATCTTAATGTTTCACATGTAAGAGTAATCATGTATTCGTATTTTTTCTTCTGTTTCCTCACCTTACTTTTGATTTCAATAGATGTTTAATCAAGGCTATTGTGAATTTTAATCCGCGTATATTTCAGTGTATAAAAAAACATTTTATTGTTTTCATCTCTGTTTTTTATTCGAAAATAATTTTCGGGCAGCTTCTATTAAATAATGGAGCCATAATTAATTTGAATGGAGGCGTTAATTCATCTTCTTCTGTTTATTTGACGTTAAATACCCCTCCGGTTAATCCAATAATTATGAATGGAAGCGGAACTAGTGGAATAAAGATGGAAACAGAATATAGTGTTACTCAATATAATTTGGGTACCAAAACTACAGCTATTACCATACCATTTGTTTCTTCTTTTAACGAATATTTTCCGTTAATGATTACTCCGGTAAGCGCTGGTGTAGGTACAGGAAGTCTTTTGTTTTCTTCCCAAAAAGCGGCAACACGTTCTACCGGATGGGATAACTCGAGTTATATGCCAAGTGATGTAAATAATATGAATAGCCCTACTGTTACAGATAACTCAGCTAGTGTTATAGATAGATTCTGGATTATTGATGTGAAGAATTATACAAGTACCCCGGCGGTAAATTTAAGTTTTTCTTATATCAACGCTGAAGGCGCGAGCAATGGTGGAAACACTTTAAATCTTTCCAATATCCAAGCTCAGGCTTTTGACAGAGGAGCTTTAACCTGGGGTAATTTCGCTATTTCAGGTACCAACACGACAGGAGCTTCTACAGGAACAGTAAGTGGAGTGTCTTTAGCTTCAGGGCTTATTGGAACTGTTTTCAGGTCGTGGACATTAGTTGATAACACAAATCCTCTCCCAATTGAAATGCTTTATTTATCAAATAATTGCAAAGACGGTTCCGTTATAATTAATTGGGCTACCGCGACAGAAGTTAACAGCTCCTATTTTAGAATTGAAAAATCAATAGATGCCAATAAATTTGAGTTGCTTGGCAAAATTAATGCCGCCGGAAACAGTATTATAAAAAGAACATATTCTTTCACAGACACTTCATATGAATCCGGTACAGTTTATTATAGAATAAGCGAAATTGATTTGAATGGAGCGGAGACGTTTTCAGAAATCAGTAATGTCAATTGCGATTCTGTACAGCAAAAAGAAACTTTTGACATATTCTCTTTTGAAGATGAAATTTATCTCTCTTTAAATTCCCCATCAACCCAATCTGTAGAAATTATAGCCTATGATTTAAGTGGGAGGCAAGTATATACAAATACCATCATGGCTATTAAAGGTGAGAACAAGTATTCATTCAATTTACCAATTACCCAAGGGATATATGTTTTTCAAGTTAAAACTATTGAAAACACTTATGTGAAGAAATTATTAGTAATGCGAAAATAACTATCTAAAACCTAAAGTATATGAAAAATAAAATCGTTTTAATTTCAGTCATAATAAATATTTGGGTAGGAACCTTAAACGCGCAGAATGTTTCTATCAGCTCGAATGGAGGAACTCCGGACGCGTCTGCCATGCTTGACATTCAATCCGGCAGCATGGGGCTTTCTATACCCAATGTAGCATTAACAGGGCTTACAAGCTCTTCTCCTATTGTGTCTGCGCCTAAAACAGGGTTAATAATATATAATACAGCTACCGCAGGAACCAGTCCAAATAATGTTGTACCCGGATACTACTACTGGAATGGAGCAAAATGGGTCGCTTTTTCAGGCAATGGTTCTAACAATTGGTCACTGGCAGGGAATGCAGGAACAACGGCAGGAACAAATTTTATTGGAACAACAGATGCCGTTGATTTTGTGGCTAAAGCTAATAATACAGAATTAATAAGAGCAAGTGCCGGAGGTTATGTAGGAATAAATAACCCAACTCCGGGTGCTCAGCTAGATGTGGCGGCAGGCACAACAACTGTTAATACGGCTGTAAATGCTACCGGTAGTATAAATGATTATTTACAATTTAATATTCAAAATACAAATTCAGGAACTCACGCCCAGAGTGGATACTCATCTACCGCAGACAATGGAACTAATACTACGGGGTTCGCCTGGATGGGAATTAATAACTCTACTTTTAATTATCCTACAGCCTATAACATTGGCGGGGCAAATGATGTTAGCTTTTTAGGAAGCGGACAAGATATGTATCTTGCCAATGCAAATAATACTAAATCTATTATATTTTCTACTGGTAAAAGCACTACCCCGTTTTTTACGGAAAGAATGAGAATAACCAATGCGGGTTATATTGGTGTTGGCACATCATCTCCTGCATACCCTATAGATGTTCAAACAACACTTTCTACCGCTATTTCGGGTTATGGGTATTTAAACGCTACAGGTAGCACAGGATATATAGGCGGCTCAAGCGGAACCATGCCATTTAGCGCTAGATTTATAGGTCGTGTAATTTGTCCTGAATTTGACGCTCAATCAGATGCAAGAATAAAAGACATAAAACAGATAAGTAATTCTGAAAAGGATTTGGAAACTTTAAACAAAATTAAAATTACTGATTATGAAATGAAAGATAAAGTTCTTTGGGGTAATAAAAAATTCAAAAAAGTAATAGCTCAGGAAATTGAAAAAGTGTACCCACAAGTTGTTAATAAATCCATTGGGTTTATACCAAGCATCTATCAATTGGCAAATATTCAAAAATGCGACCAGGGGTATAATATTACTTTTAAAGACGCCATTAATATAAGTGTCGATACAAAACTAATAAGAGTTATCAGAGATAATGTAAATATCGATTTACATGTTCTTTCTATTACAGATAATAAAACTATACTAGTGAAAGAAGAAAGTGCAGGAAGTTTAAAGGATAATGAACAGGTATTTGTTTATGGCGAAGAAATATACGATTTCAGAGTGGTAGACTATGAAGGGCTTTCAACTTTAAATATATCCGCGACACAACAATTATATAAGTTAATAAAGAAACAGCAGGAAGAAATGAATTTATTGAAAAATGAAAACGAAGAATTAAAGAAAGACATGTATAAGGAAATTCTATCGTTAAAGGCGGAAATAGGTTTCTTATCTAACTCGGGTGTATCAAAAAAATAATTAAGTTACTTATTGTGGGGGTTAGCATTAACTAATAATAAAACATATAGTGAACTAATGAAACAATTTACCCCCAATTCGTCTTTTATTGTAAAGTTTTTTATTTGCCTAACAGCGTTATTATTCTCTTGCAGAACAGAAAAAACGGGGTTACCTGAAAAATATTTGCCTTTCGCAAACCTAAATTCTGATATACTGGTTGGGCCTGGTGAATGTTTACTAAAAACATTTCAGGGAACAAGTGTGAATAATCACTTTTATGTAAGTTGGATTTTTATAAGCAATACTAAATATTTTGTTTTTCAATTAGAATCTTCGAAAGACGGAAAGAATTTCAAACCATACTGTATAAAAGACGGAGCTTCTTCTCCTACCTGCAACACCGCTTTAATGTTGTCTGTTAGAGACACAACCGATAGTAATTGCGATAAAATATTTTTCCGGCTAAGAGCTATTCCGCATAACTATAATTTAGACAATGGATACCTGAATGGATATACCTCTATGATTGAGGCTTCTACCATATTAGTAAAAAGAAATGAAAAAAACACAAAATATGATTTAAGCGCGAGACCAAACTCAACAGATTATGTTAAATTCGCTGACATAAAAAAATAAAGCTAATTATTTAGTGTTTGTACCTGTTATAACCTATCGCTCAGTGGACGAAATAGTATATAAAAACGCTTTTAGTCTTAACATCATTTTTTCAATAAATCTTACATGTGCAATAACGAAACGATTATTGTTTTAATTTCCCGTTTTTATTAAGTAAATTTGAGATGTACCGTTTTAAAGGGTGTTAATAATATATGAGAAAGCCTATTAAGAAAAAGGAACCGGTTTATAGATATCAAAGAGTTATGCTGATTGATGATAATGAAATGGATAATTTCATCAATCAAAAAATCTTGGAGAGTATTTATTTTGCTAAAAATATTTACACGAATACGAACGGATTAAGCGCATTAGAATTCTTGAAGAATATAAATATAACTCAAGATTCTATTTGTGATATTATTCCCGAGGTAATTTTTATAGATATAAATATGCCACTTATGGATGGGTTTCAATTTTTAGATGAATTTATGAAATTGACCAAAAGCATGAAGGATAAACCTAAGCTGGTTATACTTACTACTTCCATTAATAAGGAAGATAACGTAAAAACATCCAAGTATAATGCTAAAATTAAATTTATAAGCAAGCCTTTAACTGAGAAGGCTCTTATTTCTATTTAATAAAGAATAAAACGAATGTGTAAATGGTAAAACTCAGAAAAATTATTAATGAATTAACTGATAAGGATTTTGAACAAGTGAAATCCGCTTTAATTGAACATGATTCCAAAAAATTTTTACACTTACTAATATCATATAGAGAAGGAAATATTACAGATGATAAAATAAAAAAGGCTGTCCAGTGTACTGAAAAATCGTTTTATGTTTTAAAGTCAAGACTGTTAGAAAAGGTACGTGAAATATTAGTAGAAAATAACAAGGTAAGTGAAGCTAATCCTTTAACGCGATACATATATCAATATCCGCGTGAATCGGCTATCGCTATGCTCCATCAGTTAGAAAAAACATGCATAGAAAATGATATCCCCCAGGAGCTTATTAATGTGTATAGCGCCCTAAAAAAGGCGCATTACTATTCCGATAAATACTACCACTATTCTCAATTATATAACAAGCAAGTCGCATACGCCTTAGCTTTTGAAAAAGCGGAAGATTTAGTATTTAATTTTAATAAAGCGTTAGCCAATTACTTCTTTTCACGTAGTGATAGCGATAAAGAGTTGATTCTTTTCTGTAAAAGAGAGATTAAAAATATTTATTCATTAAATCAATCGCATAGGTTTGAACTGTTAAATAATTTTGTTTTAATTCAGTGTCAATTATTTGCAAATATTGAACAAGCGGATGATGAATCTGTTGAAGACCTGATTAAAAAGTGTGAACTAATTATAACCAATTATCCAAAGGATAAATTATCTAAATACTGCAAGTTGATAGTTGACTTTTTTTGGCTGGAATATTATTATAAAATAAAGCAATTTAAAAAGGCTGAACAATATCTTTGGATGGTGGATGGAAATAGTAAAACCTGGTTGCTTTATAATAACTATTGTATGTCTTTTAAGTATTTACTTACAAAACCCCAATTACTTTGTAAACTAAATAAAACAGAAAAATTAAAAGAGGAACAAGAGGAAATCTATTTTGACAATTATGATTTCTATACCTTATCTATGATGAAATTCAGGAAATCCATCATTAGTATTTATTGCGGAGGTTTAAATGAAAGCATCCATATTCTTCGGGATTTAATTAATGGTGTAACCTTAAATCATTTTTTTCATTTTGAACTGGAAATAAAGTTAACGTTGTCTTATTTATATATTAAGCAGAAGAAAGAGGGAAATGCGCAGGAACTTTTATCAAGCCTTACCCGTAAAATAAATGGCGATAAGCAAAGAGGATTTTATCAAAACGCTCTTCTATTTATAAAAATACTGGGTTTACTGATGGACAAAAGAAAAAATACGGTAACCCAAACCAAATTAAATAACGCTATTAGGCAATTTGATTTTTTTAATACGGGGGAAAGAAAGATACTCGCTTTTCTGCAACCTGAGATAGATTCCATAAACAAAAATTTTTAAAAGCAATTTACTTCATTTGTAATGAAACGATAAACTTTGTGCCTTTACCCAACTCACTTTCAACTTTTATGGTGCCTCCAAGTTTATTAATTCCGTTTTTTACCAAATATAAACCCAAGCCGGTACCCTTCGACTTGTTTGAACCTCTGTAATACATATCGAATATTTTATCTACAGATGTTGGATCAATTCCTATACCATTATCCTCAAAAAGTATCTCAATCGCGGTTTCCGTTTCGGTAATGTTTATTCTTAAATAAGAATTTAATACTTCGGGGTTGCTGTATTTTATGGCATTCTCTATTATGTTTTGAAAAACCGATTCTAAAATAAGTTTATTGGAAACAACATTTTCCTTTACCGAAATGTTTTTTGTAATTTCAATAAGAGGGTATTCTTCGTAACCGATAAACCTTTGTTGTATTTCATTCAACAAGCAATCAAAACTTATTTCATCTTCAAATTTTTTTACATCTCTTATTTGCATGCTCTTAATAAGCGTAACCAAAATAGTATCCAGCTTTTTAGCCGAGGTATCAATCATATTCAGGTAATTGGTTACTTCTTTAGGATTTTTTTCTTGTTTAACTAACATGCTTAATCCTAAAATAGAAGCGAGTGGACCTCTTAAATCATGCGATGCTTTATAAATAAATAATTCCAGCTCCTTATTGGCTCCTTTCAAATCATTTATATTTGTAAGAATAACAACCGAACCAATTATATGACCGTTTGTATCTATATAGGGAGTCGCATTTAGCATAAACCATACTTTTTTTCCTTGCTTAGTTGTTCCTAAAATTTCATACTGTCCGGGTATATTTTTAATTCTATTTTTAATCCCATGTCGAAGCTTTTCTATTTCCTCCTGTTCCTTAACCAATAGGCCTTCTCCCATTTTTCCTGCCATTTCACTTAGTTCATATCCTACTTCTTTGCAAAACGCGGGATTGGCGTACATAATTTCTCCTTTTATATTTACAATCATCAAGCCTTCATTCATTACTTCCAGTATTCTATCTAATTGATGTATAGGAGAAAAATCTAATACTTTAAATCTTGTAATGGCTACAAGTATGGCAATAGAAAAAGCCGTTATAAAAGGAGTGGTAATTGGAATGTCATTCTTTTTATAAACCAGAGGAACAATAACCTCCGCTATAATGCCTATTATTGTAGGAACCGTATTGCCTATGGCTATAATTAATGAAAACTTTCGTTTTTCCTTGTCGTTTCTAACGGTAATAAAATAAATCCAGTACAACGCGAAGCAAATCAATGATATTATAGTACCCCACAAGTAGGATATGTTTGTAACAAAGGTGTTTTGAGGATTTACAATCCAGTTCCATTGTTCTGATTTTAGTACCGTTGTTTTATGAAGTCCCGCAATTAATAAAAAACCTAACGCTATAGCCGGTGCAAACAAGAAAGTTAACAGAGCGGTATCCCGTATTTTTTTATCCCAACCTGTATATCTGAATATAAATAGCAGCTCAAAAGGAGTAATAAAAAACCAGGTAACGGCCGTCATTTCACTCCACTGCATAGCCGTTTCAGAGGTAGCACTCATGCGCATGATGCCGTCCAAAGCCTGAGCTATACCTAATAAAAGAACAAATGCGGAAAATGTTTTATTAGTTTTATTATAAGGAAGGAAGAAAAAGACATAAATAAATATGCCAATATTGATAATACCAGGAACAATGAAAGTAAGGAGTAAACTCCAACTAATAAAATTTAAATTAAACAAACTGCTTTGCACAAATAATCAGGATTGTTGCTTGGAGTTGAATATACAAATTTATGTATTGAATTAACACCAAAACATTAATTGAATATAAAATTCGCCTTAGGCTTTTTAAATAGAGCCAAACAGTAAACTGTTTATCATTCGTGCAATTAATGTGGAGGTATACGCTTTATTAAACTCAAAGCAATCGCAGCCTTTTGTGTAACTGACAAGCGCTACAGGAAAATCTATATCATCATCATTAAAATGACTGTTTAAATCCTGACTTAATAAATTTGTTTCAAGTATAAACTCATAATTATTTCGCCCATCAATCTTATTTGGGGCGTAAGTAGAAACGCTTATTGTTTTGGATATAAATCCCTCTTTTTCAATCCGTATGGCATACAGCATGTTCTTTTTTAAAGTGAAATCAAACGACTTTTTAACATTTAAAGTCTGCTTTTCCATTATCGTGTTATGCTGTATAAGAGTAGCTGTATAAGCACCTTTAAAGTCGCTTACGGTTCCATCAAATTTACCCGTAATATCAAGGAAATCAGAAGTATCTAAGGGTACTTCTTTACTTTTTTCGGTTTGCGCACGCAGATTAGTAAGACTCATAACCAATACGGTTATGCAAATCATTTTGAAGTTGGTTGATGTTTTCATGGCTATTGTTTTTAGTAAAGTCAAATGTATGCAAGCAAACGCCTATAAAAAATACAACTTTCGTGTAAATCTTACATACGCAAAGTCTCGGTTTATTAATTAGCTATATATTTTCATTTAAAGATTAGACATGTAAGATTTCGAATAAAATAGTATTTTTTTTACCACCTGCACTTCTTAAATTGCTTTTGAATTAGAGAGCAAGTTTATTGTTAAAGCCTACCTCAAATGAAGAATTTACTTTTAGATACTATTGAAGTTGACTCATTAAGTAAGGCGACTCAGTTAATTAAAGAAAGTATGAATGGCTTTTTTAAGCTGTTTGACTGCAATCCTTCTTGTATGAGCCTTACAAGCCTTGGCGAAAGAACTTATGTAAAGGCTAACCCCAGCTTTTTAAAGAAGTTTAAATTTACCAAAGAGGAAGTAATAGGTTCTACCTCTTTAGCGCTTGGTATTCTTGATAAAGCGGAAGCCGAGAAAGTAGCGGGTATTTTAAAGGCAAAAGGTAGAGTACAAAATGAAATAATTATTTGCCGAACCAAGTATGGCGAACTTGTTTATACCATTTCCTGTATTGAAAAAATAGAATTTAACGGTTGCCATTATTATCTGGCATCGTTTCTTGATATAAGCGAGGTTATCAGACAGCAACAAATTATAGAGCAACAAAAAAAGGTAATTGAAGGGCAAAAGCAACTGGTAGATGAGGCTTATAAAAGGTTACATGAAAAGAACCGGGAAATGATAGACAGTATTAATTATGCCAAACGAATACAGGATGCGTTAATAACATCCGAAAGGTATATTGAAAATTGCCTGAGGCGTTTAATAAACACTAACGCAGGTTACAACAAATAACTTAGAAGCTGTTTAAAAATAGAATGTTTAGAATTATATAAAGGGCAAGGTAAAGTTAATCAAATACAAAGTTATTTCAAGTTGCTAAAAACGAAGTAATTATGTATGAAACCGACCTTACCGATGC
>Ga0302186_10000059_pt1 | contig 100031 bp, 88 predicted proteins | sample II_Bog_E1_2_FD_198782 | JGI IMG/M metagenome (GOLD analysis project Ga0302186, IMG submission 198782) | Peat permafrost microbial communities from Stordalen Mire near Abisko, Sweden - II_Bog_E1_1 | ecosystem: Environmental > Terrestrial > Soil > Wetlands > Peat | place: Sweden: Abisko...
TAGTCCAAAAAGCTCTATTCTTATATTTTATCTCATGACAGTAGATTTGAATATAAATTATAAACATCTTAAAAAGTTAGATTCATTTTGGTATTTGCAATTTAATGGTTAATGGTCATACAATTTTCAATACAAATATTAAATAAATAGATAGATATTAGCATTATAAATGAAATAGTGTAATAACATCAAAGATTTAGTTCAATCAGTAGATTTGACTTCCGTAAATTGTGCATTGTAATAAAAAAGTGATTCTTACAGAAACGAATGCCTGCACGCTCATCAGGATTTTATTTTAGAAGATGTTTTATGAAACTTTTAGAGTAATCTGAAATTTAAGGAGGGTAGGTGATATTCCAGCTCCAGGGAACTTCTCGATGAGATCCCTTGTTTATCCAATTAGCAATTTACTCACGGAAAGGAGCATTTCCCGTTAGCAATTCAAAGGTCAATACTCCCAAACTCCACAAATCGACTTTACTTGTATATTTTCCTTCATCTTTCATTTCAGGAGATACGTAATCTAAAGTACCACAATAGGTCCTTTTCATGGAGGTGGTATTGAATTGACCCGCCCAACCAAAATCGCATAATTTGGCTGTATTCTAAATTATTTTATTGTTACCTCAAATGACATTACAATATTTTATGGTTTAATGTCCCGATGAACAACTCCTAAGCCATGAATGTATTAAATTGCATCAATCATTTGACAAATCACCTGCGACACATATTCTTCATTACTTTGAAGACGAGTTAGCAGCTGCCCTCCCTCAACATACTCCATCAAAAGAAACACATGATATTAATCACTGAAGTGACCATAAAGTTTGATGATGTTGGGATGATCAAGCATGTAAAGTATTTTCATTTATAAAAGAAACTGAGATTGCATGTTATATTTCTTTATTGTTGATTTGAAAATCTTTTTTAGGGCACAGATAAAACCAGTGGTTCGATGCTTGCATATATAAACTTCTCCAAATTTACCTGACCCAACACAATGCCCAATTTCAAATTCATCCAAAGTTAAATTTGCTTTGACTGGAGGTAATTTTTCAATCAAAGATTATTTGATTTGTTTTATATTGAGTTCCAAAGTATTGTATGCTCCTTATCCTGAACCCTTCGAAATGATTTTTGAACTTGCGACTTCCTTAATAGCTGAATCCGTAAATAAAGAGCGAATTTTACGTCTTTGATGTGTTATTGGTTCATCCACTGTAAGTTTCAAATTGGTAGTTTTTTCTCTATTTTTTGTCGGCGACCATTTTTCTTTTGTCAAGGTGTTAACGCTAAAATATGTTGAAGCATTTAATTTTGCTTGTAACTTTTACAAATATGAAGGTTTGGTTTGTTTGTTGAGATTGTTGTTGGAAAAATCAATTGATAGTGTTGATAGTACATTTTGAATATTGTTGTAGGCAAGATCGATCTTTTATTCCAGCATGTCTTTATTTTATTTGCAATTGCTCTAAAGGTTCAAATAAGATCTATCAGAAGCCTTAGAAACTGTTTATTCAGTGCTTGTCTCGTATGTTGTAGTTACTTTGGCAATCTTGCTGAGCAGATTTTCAATTGACCAATTTAGATTTGTCGTCACCTTCTCATCAGCAGCTTTTTTATAGGAGCGATGAGACGTATATCTCTCAGTATAAGGGTATTAGAATGAGCTGTCGTTCATTGATAAATTTATTTAATCTTCAGACTTTAACATAGAAAATTTGTTTAATTACTATTTACTAGCAATAAAATTAACGGAAAAACCTTCGAAGCAAATCCATATAATCAAAGCAATAATAGAGTATTAATTATCCTCCTAACTCTCATACTTCCTTTGAATATAATCCTATTTTATGTATAAGTGTTAATTAATAATCAACTCCTCATTTAATCATTAGATATTTCTTTTTGTCGAATTAATAATTTTCACATCAGCTGTCTGATAATAATTTTTATCATTGCCCATTAAATATAATAAAAGTGGTTAGATAATTTTAATAAATCTAATTGTTAAATATTATTTGAAAAAAACATATTCTCACTAATGACCTCCGCTTGCACTCGCAAAAAAATAGAAAACTTCTCCTATGGCCTAAACGATGTCATCGGCAAGGGCTACTCCAGTCATGTCTTTAAAGGACGAAACGATGAAAGCAATCAAAGCGTGGCAATCAAAGTAATCGATCTTCGTCTACTAAAGAACGACATCAATCGAATACTACTCAACAGCTAAATTGAAGTACTCAAGCAACTCAAGTCTTTGTCTCATATACTAGCTCTTTATGAAGTATTTACTACTAAGAATAATACCTACATCATTACGGAGCTATGTGAATCGGATCTCAACAAAATCATTAAAAAGAAGCTTACTTAAAGTCAAGCTTGTAGTTTCATGCAGCAAATCATAAAGGGATACCTGAATTTTGCAAGGAAACAGATCATCCATCGAGATCTTAAGCCAGCGAATATACTTATCACTGATGATCAGCAACTTAAAATAGCAGATTTTGGATTTGCAATCAAACTGGAAGATGCTCCAAAATCTAATAAATACAATGTCGGATCGCCCCTGTATATGGCTCCCTAATCTCTTAAAAAAAATTAATACAGTTTAAAAAGTGATATCTGGGCTTTGGGAATCATATTCTTTGAAATGTTAACGGGGGAAACTCCATGGAAAGCCAAAAATGAAAAAGACCTTCTTCGGAAGATATAAACAGAAAAAATTGAAGACCTCCTCATCAAAATGAAAATAAGTGATACATCAAAATAATTTTTGATACGATGTCTTAAGGTGGACAAATTTTTGAGGATTACTATGGAACAACTTGCAGATTTTGATTTCGAAGAGTCAAAGGGGAGCAATATCCTCACATAAAAAAGGAGCAATCATGATTCCAGATCTAATTATCACAATAGCTCCAGTTTCACTCCTAAAAAATAGATATCGGTTGATATACGATTGCATACCGATAAATCTTGTGAAAATAATGCTCCTTCAAGAGACTACTCTAAAAATAAGTTTAACAGCTTTAAGAATGATAAGAATGATGACATTAATCGAAGCATACAGCTAAAACCAACTCTAACTTCCAAATATACTCCTTCTGAAATTAGATATCGCTAATCTTCAAAAAGCACCAACTAAAATCCCGAAGCTGAAATTGCTCCCAAAATTCACCTGATTAATAAAATATAAAATCGGAGTGAAAAGAAGTTAATTAGTAAGATTCTGGTGTGCGAGATTCATTTTTGTAGGTTTTTATACAAGCTTCTTTCCAAAATAATAGAATCTAATAAGAAAGGTCTGCTGCAGCATAGCAAAATGGAAGTGGAGAATATCATTCGAGACTATATGGGCATTATCAAGCACAAAATAGAAAATATCATCAATTTTGACACGCAAAATTTTATCAAAGTATCTTCCTACGAGGAGTACAAGGAGAGCAACGATTTTCAGAAATTAATAAAAATAGCAAAATAGTACAAAGGCAGATATAGCTCAGAATTGAAGCATTATTGGAATACATCTGACTGTTCGTTTACTACTGACAATACAATTTCTCTTATTTCGCATTTAGAAAGATTACTGCATTTGAGAGAATACGACTAAGATTTTATTGCTGATCATACAAAGGAAATCATTATATTGGACTATCTCATCACCTCCAAACAACTTATTGATTTATGCAAAAATGGCGAAAACTATGAGAAGTTCGCAAAGAAAAGCAAAATATAGGACATAGTTGAAGGCAAAACAGCTTAAATTTCACAATAACTCTACACTCGCATAATAATCAGGGCAAAATAACTCATAGGACCTACTCTACCTTGCCTATAAACTTTATACCATGAGTAGATGGTATTAAAAGCATGACATTTTTGATTGTATATAATTGTGCTTGTGCTAGCCATTTATCATAAACAACACGAAAAGTCTATCTTGTCCTTCATAAACAGCATTTTTTCTTATTATTATTATTTGTTTCTACGACTGTTAAACTAAAACTCTCTCTAAGATTGGTCGTACGATAATACATGGCTGTGGTCGACAATCGATGATTTTTTGAGTCGCCTGTATCTGTAGAACCAACAGTTGCTTTCTTTTGAAGAGGAGAATACTAGCAAATATCATTGTTTTTATCAATTATGGCAGCAATAGTAAAAAAAGCCTGCTGAACGTTAGTTCCAGTTAAAGCACAGGTTTTTATGAAATACACTCCCTATTCCAGGCACCATTTGTTGATTTATTACTAAGAAACTTCAGCAATAAGATCACTCTTGTTGCCAATCAATATATACACTGCAGAAAGTGCTCTTGTTGCTGCAAAGTTATACCATAGATGTCTAATGTTTTCCCATGAATTCCGGTTAGTCAAATCAAAGACTAGCACAACTCCATCACAATCCTTAAAGTAAGTCCTAATGATAGCTCCGAATTTTTCCTGCCCCGCTGTATCCCATATGGTTAATTTAACTTCTCTATCATGAAGATCGATATATTTATGGCAAAAATCAATGGTTGTGACTTTCTGCTAAGCTGGAAAAGATTAACTGTGGGTGAATCTCCAAAAAAGATTTGTTTTGCCAACACCAACGTCGCCTAACAGCACTAATTTATAAGTAGGACCGCTAAATTTTGCTTTACTAAAGGACATATAATTATGTTATTTTAATGGGTTATATCAAAGTTGATGATGATTACACTGAAATTATACAACAACAAAATCAGATTTTATTGGTCATTTATAATAAAGAATTGGCAATCACTGATCTTTATTTCTATCTTCCTATTTAGCTTATATTTTACGAATGATCCATGCATCAATGTCTTCTAGAGTTTAACTTTCCTTAAATCCTTCGCATTGCAAAGTAGGGAGCTATAGTCTTTCGATTTGATCATACATTCTCAGCTATTCTTTAATGTCATTTTTTAATTTTTATATTTTCTATATTTAATCGCTATATTGATTACTCATATTCTCAATTTCTTCTACTTATCGATATTTCCTCCTTAATCTTTACTTTTCCATCCGAGTCAACTCTTTTTAATCGATTTCTCTCATTTGCTTAAGCTCACTTTCAAGCTATCGATATTGCAGCTATATCTATTCTATAATTGAATCAAGATTTTCCCTTTGAGTTAAACTTGATATCATTGTTTCGGCCTCCTTTATCTTCTTCAATTATTAATCAAATTTTATGCGATTTTGTTAACATAAAGATTAATAGGATGCACTTGCTCTTGTGTGCTCATATTTCTTAATTAAATTTTCAATTTTGGCCTTTGTTACCACAATTTTATCGACATCAGTCAACCGCTGGTTAACACTCGTCATCTTTTGCCGAATGATATTCTTCTCAGCTTCTTTTCTAAGTTCAGGATCTTTTGGAAGACTATCCTAGTTAAGCACATCGCCTGTTTACTAAGACTAAGCCATTTATCGATACATTCTGATTCCTTCATCAATTCTTCGATGCCTCATTCTTTCAAGGTCATCAAACTAAAAAGGCGACTAAATTTTATCAGTCGATAATAGTTCTTCTAATCTTATTCGATGATCTTCAGAAAGATAATCACAATCTCTATAAACTTGCCCACTTGCTTCAATACGGTTTCTTTACAGTAATCTGTGGCTTTGTCTCTTAACCATATTGATTTAAGGAAATTCCACTTCTTCGTCTTCTTATTTTTCATGCTATATTTTATAAATTTTCATTGAAGATTTATTCATTTCCTATATCTTGTCTATCTCGTGTTTTGATATTTTACCTGTCAAGATCTAAGTAATAAAGGCATTTCTTTTTTTAAGCTCAGACGTGGACATTGATCCCAAGAATGACTCTTCTTCCTCATTTTACCTCCTTTCTTTCTCTTATTGTTCCTATTGCTCATCTTCGCCTGCAATGATATCTTCTAAGTCGATGGATTGTTAGAACTTCTCAGCTTCAAGCTGTTAATCTAACACTTTTATCTTCTTTTTCATGGAGTCGTAGTCTTCCTAAGTAGGGTCAGTTAGAAAATCATTTAAATTTATCTTTTCTAGATCCTGAAGGTTACCACCAGGATTGACAGCTAGCAGCTGATCGTAATTTGCTGGAAAATTATGCATATTTCTAGCTTCTACTTGATTAACATACATCTATAGGCTTATTATCTATTGCTATCGTGCTGTCTATTATTATGTTTTTTTGGGTTTCCTTTGTTGCTGAGATGAAGTAGGTTTAGACTGCTGTTACTTGGCTAAATTATTTTATTATTTTTTTGTTTAAGGCTTCGTTTCTTTGTTTTGCTCTCTCTTTTCACCAGGAACATTCAACTTAAAAGCATCAAATTTTATTTTGGCCTTATTTTTATCTTCTTTTTCTTATTGTTTTTGTGTTAAGGTTAACTTCAGTGAATTCATTTTATGCTTATTCTTCTCTGCAAATCCCCTCGATAAATTGAGTTATTCTGCAGGTGGTTTTTCTTCGACTTTTTTATTAGTCTTGTCTGTAGTTTTCTATTTCTTTCTCTAAAACGGTTTAAAACTTGTCTTTGATTACTTTAGCCCTCCTGCTGGCTTTTACTGAATGGTTTATAGTTTCGATTTTAGATGTTTAAATTTAGGATCTTTGTCTTTTTAGGCAACGTATTGCTTGAATTCATCTCCCTTTTCGTGAAAAGAATTCACTCCTGAAGAAAACGTTTCTGAAAATTTAGAAGAGTTCAACTCTCTCTTCGATTACTCACTGCTATCCACAGTCTGCTTGGTTTGCTGCGTCTTGGCGGAGTCTGGACGTTTTGGTCGCATTAATTATTAAAAAATATAGCAATTCAAATGGTATTTTTATGAAAATAATTCATTCTATTCAATAGGCATTCTTATATCAAACATTTTCCTAACTATCAAAGGTAATGAAGGTTCATCCCTTGTTTCGGTATGATCTATCATTCTCTGAATCTTATCTGTTGGAGGCAAGCATTTTGGTTTGATACTTCTTTTAAACTGCAAAGTATTTCTATTTATAAAATTCTGCCTATTTTCTGGCCTGTTCATAACTATTTTTGAGTTTGGCTTCCATGTCCTTCCACATTGACACTGTTAAATAATTAATGGTGTCCTGTGCAAAATCGTTATTTTTATTTCCTCTGACTCTCCTCATCTCCTCCTCTCGATTCATTCGTTCGTTCTCTAGCGAATGTTTTAAAATTTAATTCTCCCTGCGATATCTGAGCACCTCATCACGTAAAGTCTCTGCATTGTTTTTCATGTTGCTTAATTCCAGCTGATGGTTAGATTATACTTAGTTTAAAATTTTTAACCGCACTGAATCCTGATCCATGAGAGGAACAATTTTATTTTATAGTTTGCTGTATTTTTTCTTGCAATCCTCTAACTAGGATTCCAATCCTTGGAGAACTGATAAGTATCTGCTCTCTACTCTTTCTCTCTCCATTTGGTCTTCTTCAATTTGACGATTTAAACTTTTAATCTCTTGTTTTGCTTGGCTTAGCTAATTTTTGAGACGCAATGCGAACTGCGACTGTGCTTGTAAATCGCCTAAGTTATTATTTTTGTACTTTTGAGACAGTCTATTGCAGTACTTTGATCTTTGATTCTGGATTTGTTCTTCTCATTTTATCGAGTAACCCTTTCAAATTCAATTAAGTTCATTGAGCAAAATATAATTCAAAGTGGTTAAATTAAAAGAAGGTTTGATATATCATTTATTTATTATATTTTAGCATCATGCAAAGGGCATGACAAGCATATTTAATCGCAAATTATTATCGAAGATCGGTATCAATTATAATATGCTCTATTTCTGATAAATAACTTAGATTAATAAGGGGAATTCATCATGATTCATTCAATTGAAGGGAGTCAAGCATTTTTAATCATATTTCTCTTTGCATTACCCACAAACCTTTATTTTTTGATTTTACTGGGCCAAATCTTCAGTATATTTCTCGTCCTTCCACTTATAATTCAAGTCATCCATTTTGCGAGAGTGTTCCATCTGCTTTTTGTTAATAATTTGCCTCTGCAATTCAATGGCATATTCTTCCATGGCTTTCATATTGCTTTGGATGCTTTTATCTTCCAGTTATTTTAGTTTCTTCGCAGTCTCCTCTCTCTCCTTGGCGTTAGTTTACCTTTGCCTCATTTTATTAATTTTCTTTGCTTACTCCATGCTCTTTATTTACTCAAATACCTCAGGATTGGATTGATGAGGGGCTCGATTCGATTTATTTGCAAATTAAGTAAACTTCTTTTAAAAATCTTGGTCTGATTTTTAAATCATTTCTTTGTCCAGACGGATTTTCTTTTCTTTTTCAGATTCCTTCTTGCTGGCTTGTTGAGCCATTTGAGCTTTCAAATCCATAGCATAACTTTTTATCATTTCAGTTTTATCATTATTTTTCAAGGGCAACACATTTATTTCCGCCTGCAGTCTTTCCTTTCTCTCTTATTCTTTTTTGGCCTCCTACAAATGCTTCTGAATAATTAACTCTTGCCTGTATTTAAAGTCTGCGAGTTTCTCTTCTTCCTTTTTGCGAGCCTGTTCTTCCAAAACTTGTTTTTATTTTTGACACAACTCCTCAACTATCTTTGTATCCATCAGTTTCTCCGATTTGGCCGATTATAATTTGCGCTTTAGAACTTTCTTATTGTAGTCGCTATTTTCAGCTGCCACTTTCTTTTTAAATTATTGGGCTGGATCGCGATATTCCCGCAGTGATTCTTCAAGTTTCCGTTTTTCCATTAAATTCATCTGTGCCTCATTCATCTTTTTCTCTTCCTTATTCTTGACTAATTTTTTATTAACACAGTTGAAACAGAGCTCACTTTTTGTCTTTTTTATAAAGGAGGATGTTGAAGGCTCATTAAAAGATGGTCTGTTGGAGGTTATATTTCCTGCCACTGAATTTTGACTAACATTAGTATAAGTTTCAGTGAGGTTTCTGTCCCTTGCAGCATTAAATTAGCGAACCCTTCCCTTCATCAATTTTATTGCCAATATCTAATTTATAAACGAAAGTATCAGAATCAGAAATATAAATAAACATAATATGTAAATCTTTCAATAAGAGAAAAATAAAATGTAAACAAGAATGCCTAGTTTTTACTTTAATAGATTAGTTTCAAAACATATTCCGTGGCATCTATTAGCTTTGAAGTGGCATTGATCATATCAAATCCGCAATAGTATAGTGGCTATTATCCCTGCCTGTCACGCAGGAGACCCGAGTTCAATTCTCGGTTGCGGAGGTTTTTTATAAAATTTATATTTCAATGCATTTTTTAAAAGATCTCTATCAAATTCATTAATTGGGCTTGTATGAGCTTAAGTAACGAGTGAAGAAGTGGGAAATCCAAGTAAATGAGTCTCCTGAAAAGGAGAAATCACATATGAAAAATACTAGAAAGCTTAAGTTAATAACAAGTCAATCACTGGAAGGAGTAATTTGAAAAACAACTGCACAGGAAATCGGAGGAGGACACCCTTTATCTTTTATTTAAATTCATTTTTATAAGTATAAATATCAATGAAACACTTTCAGGGTTCTACTTGCTCATTCAAGGATTACTAGGGAGTGGAAAACGGCAATGACTTATTCAAAGTCATCGACTTCGCTAAGGTTCGCTGCCTCCACGAAAAACACTCTAAAACAGGAGCCCATCTCTTCAGAGAATGGGGTCGGAGATTGGACAAAACTTATTTTATTACTTCATAGAGCGATGGTGATTTACTGTTGATTGTGCCCTTTGCTGTTTAAGTGAAAATATAATCTATCTACATCATTGGGAAATATGAAAACACCGTCCCGCCAAAACTTAGGCTGTTCATTAACACCTAAAATGTGGACTTTTCCCCCACTGAGGAGTAGGAAGTTCAACAACTCTCATCACTACAAGGTCTGCAACACAATTAGGTGGATCCTAACAAATTTGGTGAGGTTCACAAGTTGATTATTCATTTTCCGAATAAAAATATGCAGGAAATGGCTGTGTCTTACATTCAAATAAACGGGGAACTATCAAACATAAAAGAACAATCTGAAGGAAGTTCAATGCCCTAAAAATATCGTGACCATTTTGAATGCATTATTTAACCTGAAATTTAATTAGCAGAAGAATAGTTTGCTAACAAACAAGCAAAAATCCTTACTAAAGAAAAATTTTTAACAGTGTTTACAAAAGAAGAAATTAAATATAAATTAAATATAAATTGGCAAGTTTTTCAGCATGTTTCTTTTGAAGATTCCGCTAAGCGTATGGCCATGAACCAAATTAATATAATTATGATGTATGCAGGGAAAAATACTAAATAATATAAAGCCCTTTACGATTTGATATTAAAACTTAATCAGGCCCAAAGACGTGTTGACCAACAATGTGTTGATAACATTGCATATAATTATTTCAAAAAGAAGTTTCCTAAATGTAGGATTAGTGTCAACATTAAATATGATGGTGTTCAGCTTGGTAATAAAGTTAGAATTTATCCATAAAATCAAAAGCCAATTATCATTACCTACCATGTCAAAACACATTTAGATGGTTTAGCTTATGAAAAAAACTAAGCTGCGAAGATGGTAAACCCTATAGAGCTGATGATTTATAAAATATTAGAAAACCTTGGCATTGGCTGTGAGTCTCATTTTTTTGGCCGGGAGTTAAAGAACTTTTATATCGCTACAAAAGATGCAGGGCATAATGGGCCTTACTTCAGTTATGAATAACTACTTCAAGGCAATGAAAACTATTTACAATTTCTTAGTTCAGAAGATTTTTATAATGGAATTTTTTGCATAAATTTGCTTTCTCGTATTTTGCGATTAACTGATGTTTAGACAAATTATGGTAATTTTGGTTTTGTAGAACAATTTGATGGTTGGTACCTCAAAATTGTAGATTTCAGACCACCCCGACAAGGAGATTATGAAATAAATTAAACACAGTTTGAAGAGTTTCTTTAAGGTAAGACACAAGTCCAATACTAAGATAAAGTTATAACTACTTTATTTGAGAAATACAAAGATAAGCTTAAAAGAATAGCATCAAGAATATTTACACTTCAATTTAAAGGCTTTAATGACATTACGGAAGAATCAGAAAAAAATGTTTTAAATGTGATCAGCAACTTTCAGAAAGATATTTCTGAAGAAGGCTATAAAGGTATGCTTGAGAAATTATCTTTATATAAAGAGGCAGTTAAGAGTAATTTTGGTATTTTTTCTGATAAACTACAAATGAATTCACTTGCTAAAGGCATAGATCGGAAAAAGCTGATTCGTGATCTTTGAAGCTCATCTCTATGTTGTTAAGTACGCTTCATTAGCTATTTGATTTACGCTTCTTTTTTCTTTAGTGAGATAAATTTGAAAAGATTTAAGGATTTATAATTTATATGCAGCCGTATCAATCTCCTTCTATCACAGGTTGCTGTTATCAAACCTTTGCTCTCCCGATTTCTCCTTGAGAATAGTTCCGAGATTAAAGTATTCCAATTTTTTATTGTATTTATTATTTCTAATTTTAGCCTCATGATAAATAATAAGTTTATATAAATCTCAGGAAATCATTTGAAGACTAAGATAACCATTTGATTGAATACAGAGGAACACTCTTCTGAGCTGCAATTAAAAATGTGATGATTGATTGATTATATAATGTTCATTGGTATGTAATCAGCAACAACTTCCATTCAATCTCCTTCAATCGTATTCACTTTATTAATGATGCTAAATGACGATCTATCTAGATTATAGCTAAATTTAGCTGAAGAATTCTTTTTTTATATAAATGGATGGATTTGTACATGCCCAATTTTTTTAAATTTAGTTCAATCATCTGTTATTCGCTTTACATGCTAAATAAATATTAAAAGCATCCATATTATCAGATCTGTTGATGGAGCGATATTCCAATGCATTCAAAGCACATTTTTAAGGAATGTAGAATATTCCCCAAATTAAATAATTTATTATAACGCCGCAACTTGCTACCAGTTTCTTCGAGCTTACTTATTTCCTTAATTATGAAACAGTTAAGAAGATTATCCTATTATCAATAAATGGAATTGCACTTTAGAAACAACAAAAATAAAGAGGACATAATCCTCCTTCAGGAGGCAAAAGAAACACTATAAATACGCATTATTTATGGCTCACTGACAATCAAAGTCGTAATGTTCCCCTCGATGCGAAGACTGCTCCCATTGACTTGAACAATAATTTAGAATTTTTTTTTCCAAAAATACGAAATTAAGGACTATGACTTACAAATGTCAGTTATTTTCCAGTTACGTTGACAGCAGGTTGGCTGATCTAAAAATGAGTACGCCACCAACCCTCATGCTAATTTTGGCCAAAACTAAAACTGTAATAAAATCGTCGATTATCTTATATTATAAACCAAGACAAGTAAAATTGATTAATCTAAATAGAGATCACTATTTGAGCTTCTTTTTAGGCTCAAAAATTTAATCGCTGTCAGAGAAGTCATTGACACTTGACAGAAATCCAAAGCTGACTAAGGATAACTATCTCTTAGGATAGTCAACCTCATCATCGGATTATATTTCTTGCCCCTACTTTGCGTAGGGGTTCTAGAAAAATCCAGCAACGATAAATAGAACAGTTGTAACGAAGAATTTGAAAAAGTGACTGAATTTATCAAAAATGAGCTCTTAACTCACCTTGTCATTCAGACTCAAGTTCTTGAAGTTGATGTAGAGGAAACCATCACGATTATAGCTTTCCCTAGCATGCTTGCTGCTCCAGATATCTGCTTTTTTTAACAGCTCCTTTCTCTCAATAAATTTAAAGTCAATGACGCGCATTTCTCTCCAAAGTGAAATGGTGATTGTGATAAGCTCAGCAACAAGTCTCTTGTCCTGGAATTTAAGAATTTAGTCAAAAAAAGCTTAGAGATCTGGATGTCCCGGAAGATCTTAGATAAAAATATCCCTATCATCCGATGATAGAACCAACGATGAAGTGTTCAAAATGGCATTGAGGTTTTAGGACTTTTAAGACTAACCTTATTCGACTGCCAGGCCTAAATTGTCTGTCGTGGTGATGCCTTTCACTGTGGAGTGGGCAAATTCCAGCAAATTCTAAATTAAATTACGGAAGGAGGTGAGGTGTTCGAGAAGGAAATCTTTCTAAAAGCTAATTTCCTGCTTATCTAAACTCTTTTTAGAGAGTCTTAAGAAACAGTCCAAGTCCAATCCTCGAATATCGTCGGATTCGGTATTTTTTAGCTAACAATTTTAATCCACATTATTAGAATTTATGGCCAGACCGTCACCATAGTGGGACTCATACTCTGACACACCTCTAAAGGAAGCGATATTTTCTGGAAATATTTTCATGGCGACCCACCGGTTTTGCTGTAAATATTATAATTGAGGTATTGGAGTTCTGCAATAAACTTAATAAATCGAACAATGCTTTCCTATTCTCAAATTGGATCTCCAGCTCATATTAGCAATAAGCCTATATCAAAATCAGCTGACCACAATGATAAATTTACGTTTAAATCTAGCTTTAACCCTTTTTTAAAAATAATCATCATGCTATATCAATTATGAGTGGACAGATAAATAATTATATATTTCTATAATAAATCACTTTTTAGAACATTCTTCAACTCGTATCGAATTCTTGACTGCAAAACAGACTAAATCTACAGGGAACGAAATAAGATTTTGCTTTTTTTAATATTCATGCATTCAATTTAAATTTTATACAAAATGACTTAGAATCATACGCAAATGACTCTCTTCATTGCATAATTGATTTATAAATTGAAAAATACATTATTCTTTTCTTTATGGCTTGAAAATTCAAATATTCTATTGTCAGATAAATTATAAAAAATAAAGTAATTAATTAATTGAGCTTCATTCCAAGTGCAGACTCAAGTTTATTGCATTTTAAAATCATCTTTGATTACAAATGGCTATCAGTTCTAATTTTAATCAACAAAATCAGAAAACAAACCTTTTTTCGTATTTAACGCCGCTACTTTAATTCTCACAGAATTTTATCTGCATTCAAAGTGATAAAATAAATAAATAAATTTAAGGCTTTCACTGAATAAATGATGAAATTTCCTGATGAAATGATTAATCAAATGAATGTGGTCATCATATTTACATAGTCTAGTAAATAAATAGTAAACTAAAACAAATAACTATATTCAATCGCTTTTCTGATAAATTTAACTCTTCTGCAAATGCAATATTTATTAAAATTATTTTTTCATAATTGATGGACTTCAAATATAGAGTTATTAATTATATGTCCATATTTCTAATAATTAGCATAATCTTAATTTGACTGATCCATGCACACTTCGCAGCCACTTGTCAATGCCCCCTCAAAGGCTCTTATAGAGGCACCAATTGTTGAAGAGAAAGACGCCGCGTAGCAGCAGTGGAGATAATACTGCTAAAGGATTAAGGCAGGCTTATCAGGTGAAGAACAGGAAAAATAGATTCTCCTAAGGAAACGTCTCTTGAAGTTCTTTCACAACTACTCGTTAGAGGAGAATCGTTTCTATGTTCCAAGAAGAGAAATAAACTCGCAAAACAATCCATTTCTCAGAATCAGCGATAATTGCATCATGCTCTATGGGATTGACTTTCTCACTGAAAGAAAAATCAGTCAATATTTTGCTCCCTTTGAAACCAACGTTGAGTTCTATGATGATTCACACTGTTCTGTGAGTTTTCCTGACTATGACAAAATGATGCAGGCAATATATGTGCATCTTTACTCTGAAAAAGATGACTATCTTACTTTTTGCGGGAGATGGGCCAGCAATTTCACTTATAAACTGATGTGGACTGAACTTAAACCTTACAATTAGCTTTGCTTTGATAGAAAATTATGGGTTAGATGCCTTACTAATGAGGATATAGCGGCAAAAACTGAAATGAAAAGGACAACTGTCCACGAAACCTATTTGATGGCTAAAAGCAAGTTTTTTAACGAAATTGTCAATCAAAAAGACAGTACTCGTACTTCTAGCAAAAGATATTACTATGAGTCTAGATCTCCATCTCAGTCTCTATCTCGAGACAGATCTCGTGATAAGAGAAGTAAATATCACACAAAAAACATTCATAATATATTGGATTGTCCTTGCTTACAGAAGGAGATTATAAGAAAATTGATTGGTTCAAAGCGATGCAACTGCTGTGAAAGTTCAAAATAATCTTAGGATGACTATGTCCCTGGTTGGTACTAAAAAAGATAAAAGATGGTCAAAAAAGAATGGGATTACAATGCATATACCAAGAGCAATTTCTTTTTATCCCAAAACAAGTATCTATTATGATATTTAGATAAAAATAAAGTCTGATGGAAGTGGAGCCTTCATCAAAGAAGAAAAGGATAATTCCAAATGGAAATGCAACTACAAAGGTGGAACCCTTTCAAAGCAAAGCTTGTAAAAGATAGACGGTGGAGAAAAATGAGGACCATATGATTTCTAGTTTACTCAAATAGCTAGAAAAATACCACTTTACCTCTGAGGAGGAGAACTTCGATAACTTTTTGACCAAACAAGCTCCAGCAAATACGACTATGGACGACTGTGATTACTCGGCCTTCAATATAATCACTGAAGAGTGACGATGATAATCTGTTGACAATGGATTTGATTATATTTGTTGCTATCACAACTCATAGGACTTATGGCCTTTGTAGAAATCTTTGAGGAAGGACGAAGGAGCCTCTTTGCGGTTCGTTTTTTATGCTCTGTAATCATCAAATCGATCGATGCCGTGATCGTTAAGTATTCCTTTGGGCGACATGATGTATTTGTAGAGATATCCTGTTGGAGGAAAATGCCATTCAGCCTCATGCAAAGTTTCATACCCAACATCGATCATATAATCAAGTCGATTTAAATCGGTAAGAGTTGCATGGGCTCGAAAATGGTTGCCCACATATATTTTAGCCTGTTAAGGGGTGACTCTGTGAGTACTATTTTTTATTATGCTTACATCTCGTGAATTTTAAGTAAGTAGGGAATCATTCGGCATATGTGTCGATACAATCGTAAAGAGTTAATGTTGACTGATGCCAAAGAAGTAGTCGATCTGCGGGTTGGGAGACATTAAGCTATTTCTTTATTTCTGCGAGTGATGGAATTCTTGAATGTTTCGAAAGGGTCCTTTGGATTGTGTTTCCAGGTGGAATATATATCACCATAGCGGCCGTAATCACTGGGCATTGATATTTAAAGAATTAATATGATTGTAAGTTGAATAAAGTAACATAAACTCCTGTAAAATCAATGACTAAATTAATAAATACCTGAAATATACTTTCCCCCTATTCAATGATCATCCAAATATCAAAAGGCAAGTTATCGCGCACTTATTGCGTTCCTAATAACCTATCTGCCGATGATTGAAAATAATATATATAAAGCAGATCCTTGATAGATAATTATATTAGTGAGGACGATAGTCCATTGTAAATTGATTGGGATGAAAAATCCGATTTAAATATCTTTTTCTCTTAAAGATCATCCTAAAGTTGTTGTAAAGTTTATAATTAGATTTTGATGTCCTTCGATAAATTAAAAAATCTTTTAACTCGAACCTTCGACAAAAATGAGGAAGACTCTATCCTCTCACAAGCTGCCAGCTTTATTACCAGCTCACGCAGACCTACCATCGAAACCACCACGTCTGAATTCGATGCCTACCTCCAGTCATTGCCCACTTAATAGTTAAATAATTTGAAAAATTTCAAGCATAAGCCAAACCGTACTGCTTCTCTACGTCCACAGTTAGTGAAACGATGCTATGAGAATGTTCCAAAACTCTATTTCGATAATCAATACGAAGTTTCAGGTGATTTGTTCACTCGCAATCGGAAGGAGTCAATGGAGAGAACAGTAAAAATGCATGAACAACTTGATTAGGTAGAAATATGCTTGTTCAACCAAATTTCAAGTCGTTTCGACGAGATTCTCTCAGTACTAAGAACAGTTTAAAGTTTGGAATGTGTAGTTGTTTACAACGCCTAGAAGCTAGGATAGGTTCGCCGAAGCAACATGCAACTCGCAAAGCAAGTTTCATAAAGACATATGCGGATTGTAAGTCTACTGCGTCGTCAATAACATTTGAAAGCCATAGTAGACAAACTAAACTTAATCAAGTACCTCCATATCTATATAGGGTATACTCAGCGTTCTTGCATACAGACAAGTCAAATTTAAAGATACAGCGAACACATTCTCAACACTATCATATGATTACAGAAATTAGGGGTCAACGATAACTATATTTTCAACTCGGAGCCACCAAAAATTTTGAGGAACGAGTTGAATAGTTCGAGTCAACACTGAAACGCAGCTATTCCGATACAATTAACGATTCTTTTTTTAAGTATACAACTGAAGTTATACCGTATGAATCTACCTTCTGGGAGAGGAAATTCATGGGTCGTAAAATTTTCGAGTAGGAATAACCCGAGCCTGATGGAACGGTGATCTTGGATGAAAGTGTGCTTATCGAGTAAGATGCAGGAAGCTACAATATCAAACTATCAACATAACGATAACTTTAAATCTTAGATACTGTATTAAGCGGTTATAGAGAGGGGTAGTATACGGTCGGTAACATCAAGGCAGCTTTTGATAAAATATGTAAATAGAAGCATTTGCGCTTCCTCTCATAATGCCGTAATTATTGTTTTCAGACTTATTTGAGATAGTAGCGTAAAAAGATAGAAAATCCTAGTATTTCTAACCTTCTCTCAGAGATGAATGTCAACTTCTGCAATAAAACTTTTACTTACTACTGTGACATGTACCGCACTCTCATCACTAGAACCTTTTCCCTTGTTAATAGGACTATGAAGGCTTTAATCAAGGAATCAATCGGCTAACTTACAATTGAAGAAAAATAAAAATTAACAGGGGTGGTTGATGGTTTTTTCAACGTGGTAGTATTTGTTTTCAAACTTATTTATGATAAGGTGATCGAAGTAGTTGACCTAAAACAAATTCACGATACGATGGAGCTCAACGATTTTAAGCAATTAATCAATGTACTTTAAACAGAAGAGGACTTCATTGAGAAAAATATCAAGAAATATTTAGTAATTGATGTGCCCACCGGCAATTTCCTTGAGCCTGAAATTGCAGAGCACTTAACTCGATTCGACCTCACCATAATGACTCGGGTTAAAGAGTAGAAAGTAGTAGCCTTTCTCAACAGGACTCACAAGTATATTATTGAAAACTAGTTGCGCGATAGTTTCTAAAACTAGATATGGCAAGCTACCGATATTCCGACCTTTTATTACGACTCACTGCATTACCTGATTACAGGTGAGTCTCTAAATCTTAGAAGTACGCTTGCCACAACACAGAAAACAAAAATCACACAATTCGCCATAATGTGAGTAATCCCTTTGACTCGAGTGTGTTCGTTGATCGACAAGATACCAGCATGGTTGGGAGCCAACTCATGATGGGCAATTTTAGAATCATCCGCAGTGAAATAATAATCGATCATCGAGTCTATAAAGTTACCGAGACATTATTGTTAATGCTTGAAATAATTGAAGACTACCTACATTTGGCTCAATTCTACCCCTTTGCAAGAAAGGAGGTCGGGATTAAGGTGTTTGAATTATTGCGAGCCTATAATACGTCCAGCTCCCAGCTTATCATCTTTGGTGGTGCTGTCAAATTACAAAAAATCAAGAATAAGAGTATTACTGCAAGGCATTTAGCCCTAAATTCGCTTTGCCTTAGCTTTTTACTTTATATCATGGACTGCATTATCAAGCGAGTGCCTATCTATGAAGAGGATAAGATCCGGAAAGATATTGAGGCTCAGGAGGATATGTCGATCAAGAAACTGAACAGCATATTGACCAGTAAAGTCACGCAATCGGTCTCGGATATAAATTTAAACAACGTTCCCTCGAAGGGCACTGAAGCCATTGTTAACAATACGAAAACTCTGCACGACATCCTCGTTGATTTCTTTTAAAAATAAGTCTTAGCACGTATTTTCACAAGAGAAAATACTAAGGCCTATCTAAATCGGCTGAGGGCAATAGAGGCTACAACTAAAATGCAGGTTGAATCTTTGAAGGACGATTTTAATTTCTATTTCAACGAACTTAGCTTTTTATAGAGAATAGTACCAGATTATCCAGCGTTGAGATTATAGGGGTAAGCCCTCATAAAAACAAAATTTTAATAGTTGTGACTCATATCTTTATGTGTATAATACTCTTACTTATAGATCACTATTTATTAAGCCTATAATTAATGAATCAATTAAACGACATCTTTGGAAATATGGGCGATAAATATCCTCAATAGTTTGTCATTATCTTTATAATTGGTTATTATTTAATATTCAATTATCATCAATATGACTTTCATATCAATAGTTCATTCATGTTCCAGATGCCCATATTGATCATATTCCATCCTTTTAATAGACTTAACATACATATAAATCAGATCAGCAATTGATACATTAAATCAGCATAGGGGTAGCCAAATTGCATAAGTCCAGCTGAAAGGTCCAAATTCTTTAAGTAGAACCCATTAATTATTGGTGATGCTGAATGCCAGTCCACATTAAATACTACTTTTTGCCCCGAGGACGTTGACTGCCCATTTACCCGAAAAGGAGCCAGATGCTTCTATTTTTCCTTGAATGTAAATAGCATTGTTAAATGTATCATTAGGATAAGTCTCAGCGGCATTCAAAATTATTTTTTTAATAAGATTCTCTTGCTCATCGGTAATTCCATCTCCATGAGTTTAATGTGAGCTCAGAAAACAATCGCCTGTCTTGGCAAAACTTTACTTTGTAATCATATGATTGTTGGACCATCCCTGACTTCCCAGTTCAGCAGTGAAACTAGAAATAATGAGGAGGCTAAATAGTAGTAGGTTGAGAAATGAGGTCATATGGATGATTGTAAATAACTTTAGCAACAATGGGGTAAAAATTGATATTATATAAGACTTCATCAGTCTATGATTTGAAAGTATTATGATTTGAAAGGCCAACATATTTAATGAGTTTCATATAAATAATTGCTATAAAGGCGAAGGATTATTGATAATTTTGAATATAAATGTCATAGGGGTAATAAATTATAACATAGAAGCATACAAAATGAGTATGAAATAAAAATCAAATAAAGGGTTTCTCTACCTTAATCACAACTGATTTATTCACAACTGAAATCGGAATAAGTGATTACGATGTTATTTCCATACTTGAAGAAAGCTTCCTATTCAGTGAAAACTATCCGTTTGTAAATGATCCTAAGGGATTGTTCTATTCAATTACAATCTATTTTAAAAGTTATTAAATCGCCTAAGCCTTTTTTGGTCTACGTGTCACCTCATCAAGTATCTCTATCACTTCTTTTTATGGCTTATCCTTTATCTTTTTGTAAGTATCAATGATAGATGGATTAAATTCGATTTGATAGCAAGCATACCCCCTTTTAATAAGAAAAGTGGCTGAAACCATAGCCAAGATAGTCAGCCAAAATCTGATATTGAGATTATCTGTGTAAACGAAATAATAAGATAGAAAAGATAAGTAGTTCTAAAAAATGAAATAGCCAGCAGTCGGTACAGCTGTCATGATAACGAACACGAACACTACAAAAAATGATGTGTGAGTTTAAGTATCCATGTAGTTTATTAATAGCAGGAATATCGTTAGAACAATTCCATTCGCTATTCTGTTTGATTAAAAATCAGCAATTCTTCCATCTTCATCACAGGCCACCAGAGAGGATAGACCAGTTCTAACTACAACATACAAACAGAAAGCAGAAACTATTGAGATAATGGTCCAAATAAAATATCTCTTGTAGGAAAAGAGGTTTTTCTTTTTAGTCTATTTATATATCTATGGAAGGTAGTCCCATATTATTTATTCTTGATCGTCGTTGATATCTTGTCCATAAAGTCCAAAATTAACCAGCTGAGAAATCGCAATAAAACAGTTGTACATGCTGTAAAACAGTTGAGTATAGTTAAAACTTCCCGAAAAGGCACTTTAAATAGCAAAAAAGAAGATGAGCCATGTAATTACCATATTTTTTAGACCAAAGGACACAAAGAAGTAAGAAAGACGATAAACGTACCATCTTCCATGATGTAGAATCAGTCTATCTAAAAATTTAAATTTGCCAAAACTGAAATCGCTGACCACTGATGCAGAGTTACCCTCTTTTCCAATGATTCCGACTCCAATATGAGCTTATTCAATCATGCCAACATCATTTCCACCGTCTCCGATGGCCAAGACTACAGCTTTCATGTGCTTTTTAACAAATTGAACGATTGATGCCTTTTCTTTAGGCGAACTTCGACAAAATATAACTGACTTTGATTTGTCTAAAATAGTGGCATAGATGTTGATAAAGTATTAATCTTTTTATTCAAGTATACTAGCTATTTGTTTTCCTTCAATAAAGATGCATACTGATTAGTGTTCCTATATTTCTTGCACAATGGCTTAAGCTCTAATTTTGATATCGCTAGTTATTGAAGTAAGCTTGTAGACCTTATAGTCCTATTTGATCATATGAGATAGATATCCAATATTCTAAGCTGTTTATAACTTATCCCCCGTTATCATCATGACTCGAATGTCAGCTCGCTGCAAACGTGCAATTGTTTGAGGAACATCATCTTGGAGTCTATCCTCAATACCACTAGCTCCTGTTATGGTGAGCCTGTCTTCTATTTATTAGGTGATTTAATTTTAGACACGAATGCATTAGTCTTTTGTAATAATTCTTTGTTTAAAATGGTTCCAAACTAACTCTTTTCTCTTCTCAAATTGATGATACTCATTCAAACTTATTACTCTTTTCGCGAAGACCAAAGTTCTCAATCCGTTCTTGGCGAAGGAATTGATATGATTTGTAAAACCATAAGAATGTTCGTACCAATTCGATTTTTCAAAGATTGCGGTATCAGCTCCCTTCGTAAAGACAATAACTTCGTCCTTATTATTGATATTCTTGACGATAACGCTCATCCTTTTTCGGCTGCTAAAATTAATCATATCCAGTAGGATATATACTCGCTTTTAATCATTAACTAGTATCTCAATCGAATTTTTAGTCCTCTTGAGAAAACTATAGCCGATAGAATGAGCAAAGTTTATAAAGCAAACTTCATCAGGACTTGACCCTTGATATACATTTTTGTGTTGATCTTTCACCACGTCATGACAGATGATTAATCCCACCCAAAATTAATCAAATTGCCGATTGAGTCGAAGGTGGGCAATATTTTACTCAATAAACTCCTTGGAATACACTCTATCATCAATGGCTATTGTTTTAAAAACCATCTCATTGGCCGTCAGCGTGCCTGTTTTATCAGTCAAAATGATATCCACAAATCCAAGTTCTTCAATGATAGATGTATTAAGCACTCCACAGCCTTTATTGCATTATTTGTCAAACAACTTCCTATCCGCTGAAAGAAACAGTCCTGAAAATGTTTTTATTCCCTCGATAAGTATATTCAGAGTGATAGGAATAAGAAAATTTAATAGTAAGAAAATGGTGAGCATAGTTAGGGTAGCTAAATAAAAAGATGAATACATTAAACTAGCAAAGAGAGGTTAACTGCCGGAATATAACTGTTTTCCTTTCTGAGACCATTTTATGTATGAATGTAATAATAGCCCACACCACAGGAGCCACACATCAATAATAGCAATATTAGCAATGCAATTTGAATGTAATTCAGCTTTTTCTCTACTTTACTGACCTTGTGGTGAACTTGCCCTTGATTCTTTAGAATTTTAGTATCGTAACCACAGTATAGAGCAATCCCGATGACTTCATCTGTGTTTCGCAGAATAGTTTATCGAAGAATTAGATTTTGATATCCAATATAGTGGTTCTATTCATTTTCAAATTTTATTTATCCCTAAAATTCATATAGAAGCGGCTTCGGAGCATCCACTAAACAAAATCCCTTTAACGCCTAAATTTAATTAGCATTCATTTTGGCAGTTTATGTGAAAGCGTGTTTTTGTTTCAGATTATTTTATCCGTCCAAATTGGCTGTTTAGACGTAGCAAACAGAATTTTAATCTGAAGAAGAGAGTAAAAGTATATCTGCAGGTACTATCTCATGGTTTAATATTTTCACATATTCGCCCGCACGCAATTAATCCCATTCAATTTAAACGAAATTCTGGTTGCGTAGAACTCTTGTTTTTCTTGAATTAATTTCCCAATCTTTTTTGTGTCTTTTCTTCATAAAATTTCAAGTACATAATCTTCGTAGCCTTCCCGAAGCATGCTGACTGCTAGAACGAAAGCAAGTGGGCCAACAGCTGTGAATGGGCTGAGGCTGGAAATAATGGGAATGGCTTGAAGAAAAGCATTAAGCAAAAAAATTACATTAGATAATCTGGTAAATTGCAAAAGCAGGGATTTGGGCAGAAAGGTAAGTAAATTATATTTGGTGGTGTCGATTTCGTTATCAGCGTAATGCTTATTAATTGTTCCGAGTTGAATTTTCCTGGCCTCATCATGAATTTTTGGAAATACCAACCCCATTGGTTAATTTATTTTAGTAAATTATTATCTATCTTAGTCGCTTAATAGCAGACTCCTCAAAATTATAGTCTATTCCATCATTTATTTGCTTATCAAGGTGTATAATTAGTCCGAAATTATTATTTATTTCAAATATCAGCACCTAAGGACTCTTCCTTTCAACAATATATAACGGATCACCAAAACTCATATATACTGCCAAAAATAACTGATTTGATGAGGCAGGCATGGGGCATTATTCGCATAAATAATATCAGTCGTCTATAATATTTATGATATTAACGGTAAAATTACAGTTGGAACAACCCAATCTTTGAAGAAAACTACAAATCATCAAGTCAACAAACAAATTAAATTTGGACAATAAAATGTAGATCTCAAAATAATATTCCATATTCTTCAAACAAGTTTTAACCGTGGATGAATTATAAAATACTGATCGTTATTTTCCAGACAATTCATGGAAGTATCTCTTTTTGTTCATTTATCTCATTTATAAAATCTTATCTATTATTCAGCAAAATGGTAGTAAATGGATAGAATATTAAACAAGGTGATTGTTAATAAGTTTGAATTTTTTACAGGTTTACAACAAATATCATTGATTTTGATTTGAAATGAAGTTGATGATTTTATTCATCACTTTCTTCTTCATCATAATTGGGACAGGCTTGCACTTCTAAAGCAACAATCATCTTCAGACAACTGCTTCCAAAGACTTGATAACAACAATCTGGAGTCAAACAGAATATATGGAGGGAACATCTTTTATACCAAGAAGCGCAAGCTATTATTAGTTAGACTGGAAACAGATTTATATGAACTTCTTTGATGTTCCCGGATGGCTGGCTCAATAAAAATTTGACTACTGCGATTGGGACCATAACGACTATATCGAATAATACTAAATTCAATGTTTTTGAAGAAAAAAAGCGAGTTAAGTTAAGATTTATTGATTAAATCTGTTTATTATTGCTGAGGATATTTAAGTTTTAACTTGGCTTGAAGAAATTCTATTGATCCAAATATAACAAGATATTTTTAAAGATATTTATTTATTAACATAAAGCGAGTTTAGTCTCAAATCACGAAGCAATATTTTATAGACTAAAAAATAGTTATAATAAGTACAGATATTATTAAGATTTCAGAGCTTATCAATGAATGTAGTTGTTAAGGATATGAAAGGCAATGCCACCGCTCTTAGAGTATAGCCCACCGAAACCGTTCAACAACTTATTTAAAAAATGGTTAAAGCAAATCCAAACCTAAATATGGGAGAGATAATGCTGGTTTACGCAGGTATAAATCTTTCAGATAAAACTAACAATACCATGTAAGAACTGGGAGTCAACGACAATAGTACATTTTTTATCGTTCTGAGGCTCAAAGGAGGATAAAGATGATTAATTTATCTGAGCATTTCTTGTAAACATCAAATAAAAATTTGATTGCCTTTTCTCTATTTTTCGATTAGTTGTGCTGTATTTGTTGAAAAGCGATTATGATATATTTTGAGCATTCAAATACTACTAAAATTAATGGATTTATTTTTAGCTGTTTCTCCACTATTAATACTATATGTTGACAATTACAGCAATTCCCATTTTAAATAGCGGATGAAATTTGATGAATGGTGAATTGGGAATGGGCAGAGCCAATACAATAAAAATTTAATAATCTTAAATTTACTAACCATAATATTTTAATAATTAAATTTAAAGTTCGATCACACATATTGGAGGTAAGTCGTAATCTTATTCAAATGAGATTTGATTATAATTATCTTTAGTGAATAATCTGTGATTTACAGGAAATATTCTTGCAGTGATGATGATTTTGAATATGGTGTATATACTCTTTATACATTTAATATGAAATAACGCACATATTATACCGCTAACTATCTTTCTATCAATCGCTGCGCCTACTACAGCTAAAGAATTGATAATACTCATTATTTGCATGGCCAACATGAACAAATATGCTAAAAATTGATTTCTGATTATTTTTGTTTCTGATTATTATGATGATAGAGGATAGAGCATAATAAATCTGGAGTTTAAATTTAATTAATTCACAGTCAGCTCTGATAAAATTTTACAATAAGAAAAAATTCCAAATAAATCTCCCCCTATCCCTTTTGTTCCCCAAGGCCACATTAAATATGGCTTTTGGTTCATAAATTTTATTAAATTAAATCTGTTTTCTCATGCTCGTTTATTTGTTATTAGTGAAGTACATATATCTAATTGTTTTTTAAAAATTCATTTTTGTTGGGACTGATTATTTTTATTTTGAGAAGATAATATGATGTTGATCCATATTTAAGTTATTTTTTACCAAAATAGAAGGAAACTTCAAATTTATCATTGAAAATGAAATAAAATACAAAGTCATATACTTTTGTGCTGATTACTTAACTTACAGATATCTTTTTTCACAAAATTCGCCTCGTCGCTATGATCATTCTGCAATCGATTAAATAACCTTGGATTTGCACCTGATAGGTGGAGTCTTATTGCCAATTAGGCAAATGGATGAAATTAAGTCTTGACATTCATAGATTCAGTATTTACATCGGTAAAATTGGAATAAATGGGAATCTGTCCTATAATCATATAAATTTATTACTCAATCAACTAGCGACTCTTTAATGATCGAATAACATAATATTTCTTTTTCTGAGATGATCCACATGCTCAGGGAAAACAATTTATATAAAGAAATACTGTTTTCTGCTGAAAAAATCTATTCCGTAAAAATCCTGAAACTGGAAACCTTTTCTCCAACCCAAGTGTTTCAACTTACAAAAAAACTTCTGGACAAGAATCATTCCAGTCACTATTTATAGTCTAGTCCATAAAAAAAGGTATTTGAATCAACTTGGGCTCTTAACGAGTTCAAACTATTTTCGTGGATTTCAGTATCGTACGCCTATTTAATAAAAAAATAATTACAAAATTTGGTATCAATTTAATAATATTAGAACTCTGCAGATTATTTGTTTTTAAGCCAACTCTTTCCGAGGAAATCAATGAAATTTTTATAATATCATATCAAAAGCTTAATTCCATAATATAAGGCCAATTCTAAAAAATGGAATTCAGAAGAAATAGACCTGCTGAAGGAATGCATAACGTATTTATTGCTTTATTCAGAGAAGAACAACACAAATTAAAATGGAGTTAGATTTCTTTCTCAATCTTCGCCAAATCTAATGGGAAGTTCTATCGCACGCCACAAAAATGCCGGGAACAGTGGATTAATCATTTAGATCCTTAGGTCAACCGCAACAAGTGGACAGTACCTGAAGACCTTGAGTTATTTAAAGCCATCAGGTAATTTGGCACAAAATGGTCTTACATATCCAAACTATTTAAAGGCGTGCGCACTGAGCATATGGTGAAAAACAGATACAACTCAGTGTTCAAGTGTTCCCAAAATAAATCACAGAGAGCCACAACGAAGAAGATAATTGATAAAATTATTGATGATTTACAAAGGAAAATGGATCAACTCTAATAAAGGATAGAAAAACAGTTGTTTCTTTGCAAAAGAACTACATAAATCAGCTAAGATATGGATGATAGTCCCTTTTCTGAGGTGAGTCTTGAATAAATGTTGGCCTTCTCCAACAATTAAAATTAATTTTAATAATTAAAAATAGCTTAGCGATAGCGAAATATATCAACAAATAAATTAGATCTCCATTAAATAATGTTCAGCGAAACAGCTGTCGAAATATAATCCCCGAGTCCTAGTCTCACGCCCGTCGAAATGGTAGAAATTGAACTGTTTTCATAAGTTTATAAAGGGAAAGAGGATTAAGATTTTAATTCTCTTTTCTTATGATTATTTATGATATTTTCCCTTTAATTTAAAAATCATCCGATAGACCAGAATCAGCACCATAAAACACGTCAATACAGCAATTAAATATGATTGATGTACCAATATTTCTTATTGTCGTTACTGGCTTCAACATTATAATTATCAAATCGTCGGTCTATCATATTGAACTAAATTCAGGTAAAATATTTTCAGAAGACAGTCTTGCCCCATTATTGAGTTATTCCTCCTCATTTACGAAACTGCATTCCTCTTACTCTATTTATGGCTCATTTGTTTGACATTTATTTTCCTTGCTGCTGTTTGAATGCTTAGAAGGCGATTTTTATGAAAAAGGTATATGAGCATTCTTTTGAGGACTGTCAAAGAGTTATTCTTGACGCATACTTCCAAATTGTTCAGGCAAGTATTGGCCATCAATGTCATAACCATAGTACTCTTCATTATAAGGATTTTCGTCTGTTTAATAGAATCCGTCGACATGACCCTCATTATTATTATTTTTTGCTGACACCTCATCATACTCTCTTTCAGCCTCGGTATCGAACTAACCAATATTTACTTCGCTTGAAATCAACTCATGTCCGCTTTCAGCTAACTCCTCTTCCTCAAATGATTTTAGCTGAGAAGCTCTTCGCTATCTTGTGAACATAGCCCCTCTAATAATTTTTTGATGGACGATTATTTCTCCATCTTTGATAAGGTATTGGTGATTACAGTTGATGTTAAGATCCAAGTTCTCACCAAAAAGGACGAGCTCAGCATTTAAAAATTATTTAAACATTTTAAATTCAATATTGTTAACTAATTGTCGTGTAGCACAACTATACTATTCTTATCATCATGAACGAAATAGCCAATCATCATCATTCAATAAGCAAAAGCTGAACAAATTATAGGGTCCTTCTATTAATATATTCGTTGTGGTAAACTAATTGAATCAGATTATTAAATGAGTAATTTATTTAATCCTGCGATATTCAGCAAGTAAAGAAGAATGAATATGTGATATACAATGCGTTCATAATTTTATTATAAGTTATACAATATCGCATGAGCAAGAACTTCAATATACAGGAGACTGTTCATCGCAACGTCGAAAAGAATCAATTCCCCTCCTTCACCAACCATCGGAGTCTTATCGGTTGGTGTTCTATGAACTATCCCAAAGTGTTGCAAAATCCAATCTATATACAAAAAGATACATCTACATAAACGCAAAAATATGATATCGATTCTCTCTTCCAACAAAAAAATCCAGTCGACAGGATGAAGAATGATTTCATTAAGCCTTTTACAGGGAATATGGATAAAATGGAAGAAAAAGGAACTCAAATTGATAGTAAAACTTCTTGCTTTACTATGGCTACGACCAAGCATGAAACTAAGGTCAAAATTGTATGTTGTTTTTAATTCAGTTTGAAGAAAATAATAAAGAAGGAGAAGAGTTTTCCAGTGTTAAACCATTGGGCTGCATTTTAGGACCCAACAGAGATGGCAATTACGAAAGAAAGGTACGACAAATTGGAGAGGTTTACTACAATCCTCCAAATGAAGGTGAACTAATGCGTCATTTAAAGGTATTTATGGTTTTATATTAGAAATTACCAAACACTGTCATCAACTAGCATAACCTATTGTAAATAATGGATGCTCGGCTTTAATATCTTGATCTTCAATACAAAACAGATGTCTCGAATGAATTGATTAACAAAATCGGCTATTTAGCCCCTAACATCAAACACCTGAATCTTACATCCGTTCCCATCACCAGCTAAGTTCTTATTTAATTAGGCATATCATGCAAACAACTCTAATCTCTAGATATTTCACTCTGTCCACAAATTTAATAGTTTGCAATTATTAGGTTCATTAAGAATAAGCCTGAATTAAAAAGATTTTCAAGCAATCATAATGAAAAAGCGTTTACTGATGCCTGCCTTTAAGAACTGGGAAAATGTTAAATGTTAAATACTCTGAATATTAACTTTTGCAAAAATATTACTTCGGCTGGTTTGTAAACTTTTTCTAAACAGTAGTTTGTGTAATTAGGCTTAGCGAGTTTGCCTAATCTTAAATGTTAAGATTTCTCTAAATTGATATCTCAGTCTCTTGAAAAGCTATTAAGTTTGAACATTTCTTTTAACTCTAGTAAGGAAGTTAGTAACTTGCTGATGATTAAAGTAGGTATGTGTTTGGAATTGCAAAATTTAATTCTGACAGGATGTGATCATATTAGTGATGAGGGCATTAATAATCTTATTTACGGAGATAAGCAGAAAGGAAAGAACCCTTAGGGATTTTAACATCTGCAAACACTCAAAATTGGAGGGTTAGTTAATATTTCAGATCAACTATATCAGTTGCTTAAACGATGTCCCTCATTGAATTTTCTCTAATGCAACAACCTCGAAAGACTTACCGATCATTTTCTAGACCAACTGAAAACCTTAACTCATCTTAAAACTGTGTTAATAAATTTTACTCCCAATATATCTTAGGAAAAGCTAAAGGAGGTTCGTGAGAGCACTAAGGGAACGAACATAATTCGAAGTATAATAAAGATGACTGACCCAACTGATGATGGTTTGAGAATGCCCATCCCCCTAGCTAGTCTAAAGATTAAAAAGCCCAAAAAGAAGAAGAAATGATTGATTTTATTACTCGATCATCTATTAACTCCTATAAATGATACCTAATGTTAGAATGTTTCAAGATTTTATATTTAAATATGAAAGAGGATATTGAGGCTGGAATTCGCAAAAGCAATCGCCAAAGAGTCCCAAATTCCTTCTATACTGAAGGAATTAACGAACTAAAAAAGAATACGAGAGCATTGCGTGAACCTCCCAAACAGATTAGAAAAAAAAGTAAAGTCTTTCAATAGGATGATGATAACAGCTACGGTGATGAAATAATGGAGGATGAAAAAAGCGAGCAAATCAATGATAATAACGGATGGTACTAATGCAGGCTTCCAAAAGACGGTTCATTGATTAAGGTCCAATTTGTGCTCAACGAACCCGAAAAACCACCTTCGCCGGTTGTTTAAAAATTCGAAAAGAAAAGATAGGAACCACCAAAAATAGTTAAAAAAGTTGAATCTTCTTCATTTGATTTGCTGTCCTTGTTTCAGAAGGCCATTGAAAATGTAAATGTGGAGGTGGATAACTAAAAACCAGCTGACAGCTAACCTATTGTTAAAGAAGCTTTTAAGAAAACGCAAGTGCCTATCATCAAGCAAAGAAAAGTCTAAGATCATGAAGGAAAAATTTTGCAACTTTCGCGCCTTCATGATAAGATAGTTATCAAGCACAGTAAGCTGGGAGAAGGTAATACTTGTATTATTTAGTATAAATTCCGATGAATCGAATGCAGGAATAAGGTAGCTAATCAAGCATTCCTCGAGAGAAAGTCTAAGAGTTACGAGTCAAGCTATAAAATCTGGCATATCTCAACCAAATCTCCATCTTCACTTGATAATTTAAGTTTGGTATTTGTCAATTCATTGAAACAATCACAATTTCTTTAAATTTAAATTAATATCGATTCATCAAAATGCAAAAGGAAGACGAACTGATTTGTTGCTTTTGTAAAAATTAGTTCACTATTAATGGATTTCCTCGCATGATGCCTTATTGTTAACATAGTGGCTGCACTCCTTGCCTAAAACAATTAATGAACAATAAAACATCACTCATCATCTGTCAGCACTGTGGGCATCAATAAATCATAGAGGAGTGGAATCTTGAGTGCTTTCCTAAAAATATTGCTTTAACTAAGCTCATCAAGGAGAAAAGTCTTTCATTACCGAGCGAGAATCAAGAATCATCGAAGGATACTGTTGAGAGCAGTCACTCTGTTTCAATGGAAAAATAGATGTGTTAGATTCATCAAAAATAGATTGAGATCATTTGCTTGACTGACAAAGAAAAAATGTGCCCTCATTGTGCTCTTTTTGGTAAGCATAAAGATCATCAATTTAAGACAGTCTACGAGGCTACATTGTTAATGAACCAGCGTTACGATGAGTTTAACCATTTTCGCCTCAAAAAGTAAGGGTTGGATGCTAAAATAAATAGTGCCGAGTTCAGATAAAGCATAATAAAAAGAATAGCTGAGCAAAAAGATAGATTAGTTCTTGAGATAAAAGATAAGTTTGAGCAAATGAATGATAACATCCGATTAGCATAAAAAAAAGCTTATTAAGATGTGGTTAAAATTTTTAAGAATCTCTCTCAGAAAATTAGTGCGGTGATGAAAGAGGAAAGCGATTCACATAAAAAATATAAATAATGGGAGCAGAAATGTTGTTAACTTTTCCAAAAGGCCAGCAAAAGCAGTAAGATAGAGGAGAAAGTGGGTTACTATTTTGGAGGACCTCTATAATTGTGCAGTGAAGGGGAAGCTTTATTAAAGAGGATTTAGTTTAAAGTTGATAGTAATATATCAACCATTGAAACTCTAATTTCAAAGATACAGATTGTTGAAAACCCTGCTACAACCAAATCTATATTTAATTATATCAATGTGGTAGTTGACAACAGTTTGGAATCAGATTCATTTGAACATGTACCACAATAAATTCTTTCCCCTCGAGAAATAAAGCCCGAATAATGTAAAAAAACAAGAATTGAGTTTAGTCCAAACCCATTGATGAAGGTACCGGTTTTAAGAATTACTCCCAACAAAAATAGTACTTCTAAATAGAACATGCATAAAGTTTATTAAAAGAATATTTCAACCACATCGAACTGCAGCCAAAGAGGAAGTGTCTAACAATTAATTTAATAATTTTGCGAGAGAGATAATTCGGATACTTTGGATTTGACTGGATTTTCTCTCAATGACATTGAGATCTATTAAATTTTAAAGTATCTCAAGCCAATTAAAAAAATTAAAGGACTGAAGTTGATCAAAAATAAACTGACAACTTCTGGATTCAGCAAAATAATAGATTATATCCCAACTGTAACAAACCTTAATCTTGCCTTCAATCTACTTAGTGATGAGGCATTGACTATTTTACTGGACAATCGATCGAAGATATCATTGTTGCGCATCATAAATATTTCCAATAACAAAATCAACGAAAGAAAAGTAAAGTCTACCATAGACGAACTAAAGAAGAAAGGGCTAATCGTTACAATATGATCATTTTTAATCGATAATTTTTGCTGATACTTCACTTGAATAAATTATCTTATAATAATAATGAAGTCTAATCGTTAGAATACATTTGCCTCTTATAGGCAGAACCAATTACCCCTAAAATTGGATCACAACCACTTCAAATCCAAAAATAGGAGTATGCAGCAAACCAAATATCGACTGGTTGATTTGATTGGCCAACATAGCCACCAACTTATTGTCTTGAACTGTCATCAAAACATAACAGTCTCTCTTACAAAATTGCAAAAATCACGCATGAATAATTTAAACGAATACGGAAGCATAAAGGACGATAATCAGATTTATATAAAGGCAGATGTTGGGAGTGTAAATTTGCTAAAGCAATGCTTTTCAGCTTTTTAAGCGAATTCGTATAAGGACTATATTTTCAATGCAACTATGATTCACAGTAGAGCTCATCATAAGATGGGAGTCAAGCCAAAAAGTGAAAGTAAGCCATACTATTCTAGTAAAACAGCATCCATATCGACAAAATATCTTTCATAGAGAAGACCAAGTACAACCAGACCTTCAATTGCTCCTTTTTCCACGAGCAATATCGGCAAAATTTTAGAGTCAGAGGCCGAGAACAATAAATCTCGATATTTTAGTAATAAGAAGATTCAAGAGGCCAAGTAATAATAGATGTTTACCGTCTAGGAGATTGGATAATCTATTCAATCATAATTGAAAGAAGTAAAATAATCAACAGAAGCGAACAAATGCTTTCAGAAGGGACTAGCTTAACTTGAAAACAATAAATATAAGGATAGTCTCTGTCATAAATGCCCTGAAACCATATCTAAGTTAAACTTTAATTCATCAATAGAACTTCAATAGCCTTAAAAATCCTTGTCTTCTGAAAATAAAGAAAATTTAAAAAATAGTAATTTCAATAAAATGGTTGAGCCTTTAATGAATGCTGCACCATCAATAGCATAGATAACCCAATCAACCGCAAATAATAGAAAAAGTATAGTTAAAAACGAGAGAAAAGAAATATCCATAACGGATAAGACTGATAGCAAGGAATAAAGTTTTGGCACAAAGATGAGAAAAGGATTAATCGATTACTAATTTCCTAGTAATAATTGGATGAGTTTCAAAGTTGCAGGCGACGCATAAATATAATGCTATAAGCTTAAACTTAAATAAGAAGTGTAGGCATCGGCTTATTAAATGAGTGATATATCAGAATTGAGTAGCATCGGCAGTAATAATCTTAAAGAATAGCTTTACAAAAAAGACAACTCAATTAAGAGTTAACTTGAAGATATCAATAACTGCTTGAAAAAATCAGAAAAAACCTACCAAGCACCACTTTTTGGAAGGGTATAACTTAATTTATGTCCTAAATCACAGATAACCTATGAAATGATCAAAACCAACCAAATTTCAAATAACACTGATTTAAAGCCTACGACTAATGAATTACCTCTGCGTTATATGTAAAATAAAAGCACCTTTATTCCTCTTCGTTTTCGAAAGAAGTAATAGATGATGCACTAGCTACTGAAGGCCAACATAATCGAGCGATAATCCAATTCCATCAATATTCCCTGATTATAATCACTATCAATTCTTATAAGGAAATTATTAACTAACTAACAGCACCAAAATAGCAAGATATTATGCCAAAGGCAATAAAATTATTAAACAATCAAAAGTTTGCCACTACTCCTCTCTTTAGCAACAGAGGTGGAAGTTACACTCGTGGGGGATTTATGGCTGAAAAGTAATTACTCTCATTCCGGAGTTCAAGACTATGCTTGCGGATTGATTTTTTTATCTATCTTGTACTTGAAATTATTCCAAGAAGCAGATCCATAGTGTTCGAAGATTCTGAGGTATTGCGGGAAGTAAGACTTCCTTTTGGAGTGAATTCTCTCGTCTCAGATACTCGTAGGGATTCACCGCTCTTCCTTGAGTAGGCTTGAGTATGGATTTCATTTCTACTGGAAGCTCTGGCTGACCGTTCATCGGATGGAGCCATCTTTTTGCTACCAAAGAAGTCATGGGGTAATTTTTTGGCGAATATCTTGGCTCTACGTTTGAAGGGAGAGGCCACTTAATCAATAATGCCCAGTTTTGAAAGCAGTAGCCTATCCTATATCTTAAACTGCATCAATAATAAATTTATTATCATTTGATTATGGCTTTATAGAAGTTGAAAAAATAACTCTGAAGGTGGTTGAAATAATAGTTAAAACCTAATAAACTTAAAGAGTATTAGATCACATTCTTAAATATTGGATGGCTATTTTAAAATATCAATTTAGCATATTCAGTTAGTATATTCTGAAAATGTTGAGTCGAGTTTAATTAAGATTAAAATATCTTTTTTTAATTCTAGTCCTATATAATTATATAATTATAGTAATGCTGTAAATCATGACTCTTAGATAGTTAATAACGCCTATTATTTATAAGTCTTATAAATTTTAACAATAAACTGAATATACTTTGTTTGCTGAGTCATCATTATAATTCTTTGGATTAAGATCATTGCTGTTGACAACGAACCTACTGTCTGCCTCCTCTTGATCCTCCCATCTCTTATTCATATTCACCACTCTCTGCTCCCGCAGGATGAGGATTCAAGTCTGCCTCTTTGAATCCTTCCAGCATTTTGTTTAGCTTTGATTTGCTGTAACCTTCGGATTTAATTGGATGACCATTCAACACCTTAATTAGCTTTTCGGAGTTAAAAGTACCTTTTTTTGGAAATTGCACAATAAATTCAATATAAAGATGGCCATGAGATATAGGATCTTTGTAAAAAGGTAAGCCTAGTCCCCTGATTGTTTTGAGATCCTCATTATGCAAAACGTCTCCTGGTGAGGTCGCAATAATATGTTTTTTACCATCCAAATGCTTGATTTCCATTGTAACTCCTGTGAGTGCCTAAAGTAGCGATATTTTTTTCACAAAGACAAGGTCTGCTCCCCTTCGCTGAAATACATCGTGCTTTGCTATCTTAACACGCACGTAAATGTCACCGGCTATGATCCCTGGCTGAATAAATAAAATTGTACATACTCATCGTTTTCTCCAGTAAAGACATAATCGTGTTCATTGGGACAACCTGCTTAAATTGCTACTTCTAATACTTTATCCGCTTTTATCACCTTTTTACCTTTGCAATTAGGGCACCTATCTTCCTCTTTCATCGTCTCTCCTGTTCCATTACAATCACGACATTCAGCCTGAGATTGTGAGTACATTCCTGGGCCAAGTTGAACCATTTTAGTTACTGCACCTTGACCCTTACATTTAGAACATTTAATAACATTCTTGCCCCCCTTACCTTCACATGACTCACAAATACGATTTCTGGAAATTTTTACATGTTTCATAGCACCATTGTAAATTTATTCTAGAGTCACATCTAATTCTATGAGTTTTGCCTTGCCTTTTCTGGGCCCAGATGGTTTTCTTCCCCCTGTAAATAAATCAAAGAGCCCTCCAAAACCTGCACCTCCTGGAGGTCCACCATTTTTAACTCCTTCCTATCCATAGTCATCATAAAGTTGCCTCTTTTCAGGATTAGACAAGACTTCGTAGGCTGCAGTTATTTCTTTGAATTTATCAGCATTTCCACCCTTATCTGGATGCTCTTTTATGGCTTTTTTTCTGAAGGCTTTCCGGATTTCTTCAGTTGTGGCTTTTTTGTCGACTCCCAACAATTCATAATATTTGTTTGTGTCAACTTATTTTTTAGCGCCGGCTTCCCCTTCACTGGCACCTTGGGCTCCAAACCCTCCAAACCCATCAAATCCATGAAATCCGCCCCCAAACATGCAACTTGAATTGATGTAAATAATATAAAATGATCAAATTTAGCATTATAGTATAATACGATTTATATTAATTGATTTCAATAACTGATTTTTGTGATGAAACCCAAAAATATTGAATAGATAACTTATAAATAATCAGTCAAGTGAAAAGAAATGTTATTTTGCTTCCACGTCGTCTTAAAATAAAGATTGAGATTGTAATTCAATAGCCTAGATTTGATCAAATTTATCATCTCCTTCTAAGAAAATACTTGGGTAGTTCAATCCCAAGGTTTTATTTTTGTTCTTTTATTTATTTAGCAGTTCAATATATTGAGATATTTGATTTGAATAGTATCTTTTCATGTCTTCCATCTCTTATTTCGTTGATTGCTACAATTCAATCAACGTCTTTTTAAGAATTCGATGCTAATTTAGAAGCTACTCCATAAAAAGACTGATACTCTAACTTTCGTCTGTTTACGTTTGGTCAACACTCATAATAAAAGAACTATTGGCTTGCAAGTGCTCTTGTGGAAGGGTTAGTTCGTCTTTAAGATGGCAAGTCTCATCCAACTCTTTTCCTTATCTACTAGCTGTGTTTTGCTTTGTTTTTTATAGGTTGGAATTGAAATATATATATTTTTTCTTTTCCTTACGTAAAATTTTCGTGATATGCTGGAGTGAATCCTCAGTTTTATTAATTTATCTTTTGACTTTTAAGATTTGTTGACTCACCCCCTCAGAAGTCTCAGGAAGTGAATAATTTAAATACGAAATCTTTTATTAAGGCAAAAATAAGCTACTTTCAAATAATTTTGTTTAAAAACCATGTTGATTTAAAACTGACTCTTCTAAATAGGATTAGCAAATGGATACAGCCAACTCATTCTGATTTTATTTGTGAATACTTTTCGATTTTTACCAGTAATCCATATAACTTTGTTCAATTTGGTCAGTCCTCATTTGGATTATTTGTCTTAAGTATGAAATTTACCTTTATTTCTATTCTATTTCTTACCTGTGATTAGCTTTAAGTATTGATATTTCATTTTGGTGCGAACATTTGCACTAGTCTATAATTCTAACAGTATGCTAATAGTCTATTTTTTTTGGTTGGGCTTGTCTGGGTATATTTTAATTCCTTTCTCGTAAGACACCTTTTGAGACAATAAAATGTTTGGGAATATTTAAGTAAGTGTTCGTCATTAGTACTATTATTCTCCAGTTTTATTATTACTTCTTAATATCAAATAAAATATATTGTCCTGTCAATAAAAATTATTTTATTAAAAATGTTCACCATTCATGGGAAGAATCAAAGCACCAATCACTTCTTTTCCTATTTGATTGGAGATAGTTCTATATATAACAAATAATACTTCTGGTAAAAGATAATGATTTTTTTGGTTCTTTGCCAATCAGTACTTTCTAGTAATGCTTGTGACTGATGCCAAAAGTTGGTCCTTTGCTCCTTAAATTGCCGTTCGTATCCAAGTAAGCTCCAGGAGGAGGATTATCTTTCATGTTTCGTTCCATCCAGTCAGGAAATTGTTTTTTCCTTCCAAAGCCAATACCAGCTCCTTTGGAAGGGTTGACTTTAAAACAACTGTCCAAACAATAAGAAGGTTCACCTGTATATTTTGGCTCATTAATGAATCTCGGCCCTTTGGGCATACTATAAACCAAAATTGATTTTTGAAGAGTAGTGGCGCTTTGCTTATCAAAAATTTCTTAATTATAGAAATGTTACGATCCCCGTAATTGACATGGCTAGAAATAATCGAAGGTAGGTTTAGAGTTTATTTTGATCGACTGGATTTATTTAAACTTTGATGAGAGACATTTGTTTGTTGTTTGAGTTTGTAATCATTATTGTCCAAAGATTTATTTTAAATCAAATTTTTGGACTCTCCTTTCAAATTTGTTTTTGGCATTGTTGGCTATATTTCCATTACTTTTTTTTTGAGATCATATTTAAAGTTTAATTTTCCTTTTTTTACAATCTTATCATTTTCTGTTTTGGTTAAATCTGTTGCCATTTCTCCTTTTTGATTTTTAAAATCACTTAATTTGATTTTTTATGAATACATAATTTGGTCATTGCTGGTATGTTAATTCCATACCTCTAACTAAAGTACTTATTATACTGAATATTTCAATTCAATGCTTTTCTTAAATGAAAAACTTCCTTTACTACTTGCTTAAGTTTGACCATGGCAACTTCCTATTTTCGCTACCACATAAAATGAAGATTCTGAAAAGAGATCTCCCTCTGCAAATAACATTCCTACTTCATCAATTATTAAACTTTTTAATGGAACCTGTTTAGTAATAATGGTTAAAATAGCAGATCCTTCTTCTTTTTATTAGGCATCAATAAACTTAAGAGTTTTATTACCACTCGATATCCCTTCAAGGGAAAAGGAAGCCACTCCAATAATCTTGTCCTTTGGTTGAGATTTTTACCATAACAAAACTGTCATTTTACTAGAATGATAAGTTGCATATATTGTCTTGGCTATATCTATACTTGCAGACTGGTCTAAATAAGCGATGATGTTGGTATTAATTCTACTTGATTCGGATATAAAGCTTGTATAAATGTCTTTGTTCCCTGTTTTCAGTTCAATTTTGATTTTTTATATTGTGATTGAAATTAATTAATTTTCACTTTTTTTTTACCTCTCAGCATTTTTAGCTGACTACTCCTTTGATACAGCGTTAACAGTTTAAAAATCAAACTGAACAATTCCAAAATTTTGATATTCTTTATTCATGACATAATATTTTTTACTTCCTTTCGTCATTCTAAACTCTTTTGCCGAGCACTAATGCTGGAATGCATAAGTTTCAGCGTCTTTTCTGTCCTTTAAACATATATTGATTTTGCTATTTTCTGTAATTCTCAACCTCAAGCATTCGCTCCAAACCAAATTTAATGGATTTGATTCTTTAATAGTTTCGCATGATGTTATAACCTCATCAGATTTGAACTACAAATAGGGCTTTGAGTTTGTTATCTCTTTTTATTATTTGATAAATTGGCATTTAATGTTCTTCAGCAAAATAAGAGGCACAACTGCAAGGTTTTTTATTGAGTATTTACCAGTTATTGTGCCTATTTTCTCTCCTTTTATTGCGAGGAGAGGGGTCTACAGCTATCCGCCTGGAAATCTAAGAGATTTAGTCTACAGTTTTACAGTGCCGATGACTTCGTTCTCGGAGGTATCTTAATCATAAATTTTTATGTTGATAAAGACCTCTTAATAATATGTAAGCGTAATTTGATTTTTCCAGGCTCGTTCTTTGTTACTTCCTTCTAAATACATAATGATGTACCTCCAGCTGATTCTGTTCTAATGGTATTCTTGCCGACTGAAAACTCTAGGAAGGGATTCATTTTGTTTTCGGCATCGAGGTCTTTACTGAATTTAGCTTTAAGTTATGTAAATGTGATTTCCTTCTCGGTGTTCATTTATAAAACTGATACAATAATCAATACAAGCAAGACTAATTTAAAAATAATCAAATCAAGACATCCTCATAACTGCAGTATGCACAAATGTCGTAAGAACAGTACTCACAGTGCAGAGTCGGCCGGGATTTTTCGAAATGTGATAGTTTATGGCAGAGATTGCATTCAAAACATCCATTTGGATACTTTTGCTATATTTTTTAATCTACTACGCTCATCTAATGACCTTTAGGACAGTGGGTTAATTTCTTATTGAGTTGTTTTGTTAATTTGCCCAAAGATAGCTGTTTGCATAATAACTCAATTGCTGTGTTGGCTTTTTCTCGGTTGTAGCCTATAAAACTCATAAGGGATTCTTACCCAGAAAGCACTGTTAGTTGAGGAAAGGCAATTATGTTGAATCTTGAGTATATTTACTGATCAACTAAATTCCAAATAAATATAGACTTGTCAATGACTGGAGTTATGCGATGGGCAAAGATGTAGTTTAATAGCGATTTGGCAGGCATAAACTAATTGGGGTCGACGAAGATGACTATAAAAGCGTTTTTGCTGTCGATCAAGTAATTTAGTTGTTCAGCTGATTTAAGATATTTCATTTTTATAAGGAAGTAAAAGAGCATGTAAATGAATAAATGTATCATTTTAAGGCTATGATGAAGACATTAATTTATTTAACTTTAAGAATTAAAGGTTCATTATTGATGGTTAATTTATTGATAATGGATGAGTACATTAATTACTTGATAAAAATTTAAATAAATGTACAACCTCACCAAACTAAAAATACTCGTGATTGGCCCTGAAGCAAGCGGAAAGACTACTGTGGTTAATTATATCTCTGGGAAAACCAATGCTTTGGATGCTCCCTATCGCCCAACCAACAGTGTTCGTATCGTGTAGCACTAAACCGAAGTCGATAATCGAAACGTTGCTATTTAATTTTGGGATTTGTCAGGTACTCTTTTTTTGATTAAGGCAACATTAAGAATTAAAGGGTTTGGCCGGGAGTACAGAAATAGGCACAAGGAGTTATTGTAGTCTTTAATGGCGATAATCCTAAATCATAAGCTTAAGCCGATACTTGGATATAGAAGTTTCCCAAAGCATTAAACATCCCCATTACACAGTGCATAGCTTTTTCACAACATCTTTCCGGAACTACCAAAGATAAAAAGCCCAAAACTTTAAAGGCCGCCCCTAACATGAAGGTGTGCAATACTTGCATCTAGTAAGGCAGTTCTACTATATTACCAGCTTTCGACACTTTCCTCAGTTCATTGATCGACTCCTTGATATAAAAGCAACAAAAATAATAGCAAAATCTTATGGACCAGTGATAGTATCATAAATAATCTTTGCAACAGTTTTAATGTTAATGTAATCAATGTGCCATTGTTTATCCACAAACCTTGGCTACCACAATGGATTATAAATTTATTGGTCCTTTTTTATCAATAACTTCCAGAAATTACTTTGATCTTTTGTACTTTTTCTTGAAGTAGCTTGTCACAAATTTACTTAAAATTCTTTATTGCTGGGACTCAGGAGATAAAGAATACTGTAACCCCTGATTTTTACGAAGGGGTTCCTCTTTTTCTTCTGACGAGTGGTAAATGTGCCCTAAGGAAAATAGATTATTGCTTAATTTAATTTAATTTTTCATATTACAGCTTTGAGATATCGGCTAATGCTCGTAACTATTGCTGAAAAATGTCGAAGAAAAATTATCAATTGGTATTGAATGTTCCTCAGCAAGCTTCTTTTTTCGATATCTGTTAATTTTGCTCAGTTTTAAAAACTAAAACTAGTTATGAAGAGACCCCTTCCGCGTTTGTATCTTCTCCTTGTTGCACATATACTGACCTAGAGATTATTACCACTTATTTGGACTGGTTTGCCGCCTAAATTATTTACCTTTCGGTATCTTTAAGCAAGCTGACACATGGTTGATTCGCTTTTGATTACTATTTTTTTGCAGATCGATATAGTTATACTATAAGAGAACAGGGGGAGGAATGGGGAAAGCAACCCTCCGACTCTATACATGTTAACTATGACGTCGGGTTATTGAAATGCGGAAGCGATTTTCATTTGATAGAGGGAACCGAAACATTATTTATATAGCAAAAGTTAATAAATTTAACCAGTGCCCATTATCCAAAAAAATGGGATTTCTTTCGCATAAATAATCTTAAATAAAACTTGTAACATTCTGTATTAATGATAAATGATAATTTAGAGATATCTGACAAATAAATCAGCAGCGTTTGACTAGACAGAAACATATCAAAAGTCTTAAAGATATGAGCAGCTTAAAATAGCGCTTTTATATGAACAAGTTAGATAAATTCTAAATTGCCATCCGAACTTTAATACTTGTTCTTAAATTGGCAGTAGTCTATATAATGTAAGTCAATTACTAGATGCAAAAACCTGAGAATCTAATTGCTTAAATGCTCTCACATTTGGAGGGCAAAAATCATCAGCTTTAGAGCATATACGTCCAGAAGGATATTGTAAACTTGCTTTCCAAGATACCAGTTTGCTTGGAAGGATTTCACCTCATACGCAGATTGATCTTCTGCTATGGTATTGGGGTTCTGCTGTTCATGAAACCTTACTACGACAAAATTAGGATTGACGACCTCCAAGATTATGAAGTAAAGCTGAAATAGATTGATGCAATTGTTAAAGATATTCTGCAGCAAAATGGTTACTTTGGATTTAGTGAATTGAGCTTTTTCAAATTTAATGATCTGACTTCATCAAAAAAGAAAAAGGGGAAGAAAGAAAACATCTTCCTGTAATCAGCCAATGCCAAACTCATAAATAAATCCAACAAGTTCCGGAAACATATTTTGGCTCTTAAAAGCATAAGTTCTAAGATTGACAAAGTAAAAATAGGGCAATCTAATATCTAAGATATGACTTTCTTTTACAACTGTTTTGATGAGCTAAGAAATCGGGAGTTAAACATTTACGACTCTATGAACTATTTTTAGATGGAATATTATAGATATTTGCTGATCAATATCATTAAATCCTTAAAAAGCCGAACCGACTAGCTTCCACTTTAAAATTATCTCAGAAATCACATTGAGAGAGTGACTAATATCATCTTAGAAAGTGCCAAAACTGGGGCCCAATTAAAATCATTCAATACTATGGAACAAATAAATACTACAATAGACCCAACTGTAAATACCAAAAAATTGATCAATAATGGTTGGATTTAGAAAGATATAGTTCAGAGATTCGCACAGAAAGATACTGATTAAACTTAATTGAGAATTACAATCAAAGATAAAAAAGAACTTGATTGCAAATCACAAAACCCCATTAAGTTATCCAAAATCGAGCATTTAAGTGAAATTCGTCGAATGTGCTGCAGACCCTATTTTATTTAAGGGGAAATGATTTAATTTCCTGAAGATTTACGTAGATAGTATAAAGACTATCATTTTCCTTTGACAGGCCAGCACATATAGATGCTCAGAAAAACCATTGTTGGCTTTCTGAATGCAATGGGAGGCATCATTTACATGGGGATTAAAGAGGAGTAAAATCGAATTAGAAAAGTCTTTAGCGTTAAGCTAGATTAAAGATAAAAATAAGGCTTTCTGTTCTCGTTTCGAAATATAGTGTAGGCTATTGAGCCGTAAATCATTGTGCATAAGCTTTACAGCATTAAATTTGTCCCAGTGAGATCTCAAAAGAATTTAGACATTATACCTGGTCGGTACATTATTAAGATTATTATTGAAATGGGCAAACCGCGGGAACTCTACACTTATCTAAATTCAGATGGATACAATGCGGCATTCAGAACTGAGAATGAAGTGATTGGAAAGGATATCAAGCGTGAATTCAAAAAGATTTATTAAATCATCAAGAATCGACTCCTTGAACCACCCAGAATATGTGAGAAAGAGCATGAAGGAAAATGCAATGAGCCTGAATTAGGATTGCCGTGCTACTCAAAAAATTGATAAATGGATATTTATCATATCTATTTTTCTTGAATGCTTTAGTTCGGCTATATATAAATGATTAAAATATAGCTAGGTTAAAATACAGTTTCTTATTTTTTAAAAAACAGAATTAATTATTTTCAATTAAAATGAGTTAGTGATCTATAAGTTATCTTTTACTGATGGATTACATTCAATAATAAAATACATAATGCATTAATAAAATTACGAAAATTAATTTTAAACAATTTTCAATGCAATGCTTAATTAATCATAAATAAGAAGAATATCTTCATTTTAACTTGAAACAATGGTTAAAAATATCAAGATACAAACCTTAATTTTAGAATTAATCAAATTAGAAATGTTGAAGAGAAAGTAAATATAAAATCAAAATGAAAAGAAATTGCAATGTTCAAAGGCATTGTCAACTTATTCATAACCCCAACATTTTTGATCCATAACGTCCCACATTTCAATGTTTTGAGTCGTCTTTTCAACTTATATTTCACTTTCAATTTCAGCGGAATTTTAATTTTTGGGAACTTCCATTTTAATTTCCCCATAAATTTTTTCTTCAATTCCTACAATTATTTGTTCAATGGTCTTGTAATGCTCAAGCATCTTCTGATGGTGGCTTCTGCATTGCTTTGAGCTTTTGGTTTTGATGTAATTGCTCATGAGGATGTTAATCTTTAAGTTTCTTTTGTCTTCTTGGCTCTTCTAGAAGATGGCTGATTTGCGCTTTAAAAACTCTACATATCTCCTGTTTTCGACAGGTTTCCACAGTTTCTTAGGGGCTCTCTTAGTTTTCTATGCCTAAGAATCATGCTTTTTTTCAAATTTAGAAGACCTTGTTTTTCCAGGCATATTTTGTTCAGTAAGCTCCTCTCCTGATGAGATTTAAGTGTCCATGATGTGTTTAAAATTGATTAAATCAACTGTTGACATTTTTTCTTTGAATTGTTTACTTTAAATATTATAATTTACTTTAAACTTTTGCGATATTAATATGGCAATTAATAAAGAATAATCTCATATTTGGAGATTTAACCATAGCTACAGTGCAACAACAAGGCTTTAACTAATATAACCTCATTTATTATTCGATTTAGACTTATTACTGAGAATGAACAGGATTTTGAATGCCAATTAGAACAGTCTAGAGAACAGTTTGTAGAAAAGTAAGTATTACATTTTAGAGTCCTATAATTAAAACAGTTAATATTAATAATTTGTTTATAGTGGAGCATTGTCGCCCCATTTCCTCTCTCATCAAAGAATATAACACGTGAAGTATTCCTAATTTTTAAAAAATAAATTGATTAATAGAACTATTAAGAAAATCATGTGAAAAATTATTTAAATTTCATCGTCAAGCAAAATATTGATGTACTCACTGAATTTGATGTATTCTAGTTTTAATTGTCATCTGCGAGATTAATTTATTACCGTTTTATGTTTTAGTCCTTTTCTCATGCTGTTTTGCCAAGATTTTGATTCAAATATTCTTCCTTTTGTTTTATCGAGACAGCAGCTGTCTAATATTTTATAATTTGAATTTATACAGCTAGTACTTTGTGCAAGGCTACAGGATCTTTCAAGAATCGCTTGCAATTAATCATTTCAGATCATATGATGAGAGAATTATTTCCCAATTTCAGTATAACTGTTTGGGATATCTTTTCATTTTTAGGAAAGCTAAATTTCATCATTTTTTTTGAAAGAATGGCAAGTTATGTTCTAGATTATCTTGGAAAAAAGATGCAAAAATCGTGAATACAAGCTTTTCAAAGTCTTCACCAGCCCAAAAACCACAAATCATCTCAATGTCATGAGCGGCAGGATTAAAATTGATAATTTTTCAATTTTTTTCAAACTTTATCGATAAAATGGCAATAGAATAATAAAAAATAAATTGATTTTTTCTTAACAGTGATCGTTCCTCTGCACAAATGTCAAGACAAATGGACGGTATTTCATGTTTCAAAGTTAATTAATTGTTGATTTTTACCTTTTAAACATCTGAAATCAATCAAGATAATGATGATCATTCTCTGGTGGATTTGTAGCTTTTATATCTCGATAAATGTATTGAAACCATTAGGGTTGACAATTTGGCTGTTTCTATTGGGATTATTGGCTCTTCTCACTTTATTCATCAAAGATTGTTAAATTTGAATGCGATTATTATAATTATGCTTTGATGGCAGTCATAGGTTTTTTGCCTTCATTCATTCCATTTCTACTTGAGAATTAACGTATAATACCTTAAATATTGCCATATCTTAGAATCATCTTTTGATGATGAGTGTGGCATTGAGATGGGGATCTTGTTTTGATGGTATTGCTCAACAAGATATTTATGCATAGTCGTTTTCTTTGTTTGAGAGGCAGAGAATAGAGGTGTCCTCGATTTATCAGAAATTTCAAGTATTTCTCTTTTTCGATGATTGACCATCTTCTTTACGAGTATTTGTTGGAACTGTTCCTTTTAGCTGGCTTATGAAATTTTGGAAAGATATTAGGCATTATTTTTTTGTCAGAAACTTATGTGGCCATAGAAGATGGCTGAGTAGACTAGTTTTGGGGATAGACATCAATAGAGAAGTTCATTTGATTGATCGGACGATGATCTTAAAATAATTAATATTATAATTGAATTTAAATAAAAAACATGAAATATAGTCTTTGAAAAGTAAAAGATGAAATTTTTTTATAGGTATTAAGTAATATTGAATAAAAACACACAGCTGCTTAGTTGTATGTGTCCCTGCGCTGGTTATTTCCTGCAAAAAATATTTTAGTTTTAATAAATAGTAATATTTTATTATTTTTTGTTAAAAGTTATGCAATGATTAAAAGACAAATGAATTCGAAATAAAGCCAAGTTTTATTGTTTTCGTCATTCTTATCTCGAGAATACTATATTAATATTCGGCAATATGGGGTTAAACACAAATAATTTGCAGAGTTGAAATAGTTTATAAATCAAGATTAATATTCTAAAGCTCTCGATTTGATTTCGTATCATTCTATCAAAATCTAGCCTGATAACAGTACCTTCATATTCTTTTTCTATTTCATATTTATTCAAAAGTGAAAAACAAGTTTCGAATGATATAATCTCGGTTATTAGGAGATTATTGCCTTCCTGATCATAATTGAACTAGTTTTGATCATCTATGAGCTATTTATAGTTTATATAGTTGATTATACAGACAAAACATCATTTTTTTGAAGTATAAGGATTAAACCCAATATTTTGACTATTGCCCTGGATAACATATTGATTTGGATTTGAATAGATGCTTTGCTGACTGATGATTGGCTGATTCACTTTATACTCACTGCTTTTCATTTGTGGAGCGACATTTGGAGGATATTGCTGTTGTGGTTGTTGTGGCGACTGGACAACAAATTGATTCACTGCTTGCTGCTGAATATTATATTGAGGAGCTTGAACATACTGAGGACCTATATACTTCATATTGCTAGAAACCCGTTGATTACTAATTTTTTCAGGAAGCAGTGGATTATTTTGCTGCACAGTAGAAGGTTTTATTGTTGCTTTTAATTCAAATCCAGGACCAAATTTTTTGGATTCGACCATATTTCGCTATATTAGTTTGGCTGCCTCTACTTTGTTTGATTAAATTCCTGTTGGCTGTGTATAAGCACAATATTGCACCTTAGGGCCTTGAATAATCTGTGCCTTGTTATAGGCTTGAACATTAACGTTGGGTTTATTTTGAATTTGAGGGCGTTCAATGATTGTACCTTTTGGCGGACCAACTGATATCATATCTGCAAGTAGATTCGGATGTCTTGCTTCTTTAAAATCGTTAGTAAAGACACCATAGGTTTAATCTTTTTCAGGTTCGCACTTAAAACCATCAAGAGCCCAATACGTCCAATCAATATCTGTTTTTTCCAAATATTTAATTAAATAATTCCAAGGAATATCTTGCTGATTATTTCCGTATTAGCCCAAAAAGTATGGATGCCCTAACCCTCTTACGAAAATTTGTGAATTAAAGAGTTTCTTCTAGAAATCTTCAAAAGATACTAAACTCCATGAAGGAATGGGCCATGAAAAACCATAAAAATGACCAGTGTATACCAATTTATTGGGGACACTGAATGTTATTGGTGCTTTTTGAACATTTGTTAAATCAAGTTGATAGTTTAGCCCACCAACCATGATAAGCCAATGTGGAGCTATTTTCAATACTTTCTATCCACAGATGACGGCTGCTCTTCTCCAATCAGTGAGAGGAGTGCCCTCTCCCCAAGTTGGTGTTAGACCGTTGGCCCTTCTAATCTAATTTCTTAAATCCATAGCGATAACTCTCGGATTATTCTTATATCTTTCGGCAAATTTTTACGAAGATTCAAAAAATTTATATTATGGAAACTCTTGACTCCACCATAGTCCATCTCCATCAGTATCGGAGCAACACCATTGAGAAGTACTTGTATGATTATTAAGAATTACCATGAGGCCAACATCAGTTAAGGTTTGAACAGTAATATCAAATATTTACATGGAAGTTTTACCTTTCAATTCAGGATTGGCTTTCAAAAACTTGTCAGGTACCACTTTGTTATCGTAAAAAAGCTGCATCGAGTAGGTGAGTCTAATGCAATTCATCTTGAATTTATATCTAATATCCATAGCTATGTCTCTCATTGGTCTGCACTCCAGTCCATCTACACAATGCCTGCACATGTGGCCACCTGACCAGTTTCCTCCTGCTAATTTAACTCTTCTCCCAGTTGAATCCACTATCTTAATCTCGGAGGTGGAAAGAGGAAACTTAATGTCCTAAACATTAAACAGCGGTTTTTATTTTTTGAAAGCTTGAACAAAATGCTAATGCCTGTCCATAAGTTCGCTGTTTCCAGTCTGGTCAACATTTCCCATTAGATATATTTTAATTTGGCAAATAAAATATCTTAATAAACTTTAGTAGGGCAAAGATCAAGGTACGTAAATTAATTCACAAATCAGCTGCAGCCTTATTGGCCGATTTTGGATTGCCGCTGAAGATGCCAAATACTCCTGATTTCTGTTTTTTCTACAATTTTTTTTGTTTCTATTTGATTCGATTGTAATAGGTCTCAATTGGATTCTCCCCGAGGGTGTGCAGGTATTTTCTGACATCAGATACTTCAGGGCCGGCCAAATCTTAATAAAAATCTATTTACTATCCAGTAAAACCACCAGTTTACTAAGTTACGTGTCGCTTTAATCACCATCAAAGTCAGAAATCAAAATAACATTTTCAGGATGATTTTTGACATTTTATAACTTATGGTCCACCACAACAATTTTTCTCAAGTCGCGGTTTAAATATTTAAGATCCTTAATGTAGTGGCCACCTCGCCAAACCATGCTCTCTTTGCCTATAAAGCCTTGAATATATTGATGGCGTGGATCAACGTGGTTTAAAGAGTTCATAACAAAGGCAGAGTCCTCTTCAGCGAAAATTATAATTTCATATTTTGACACTAGTCTTCGCAGCATGTTCTAGAGTCCAGGCCGCAAAGTATATTTTTGTCCTTTTCCAAAAATGTATTATGACTTTACAAGAGTGTTAGTAAGATTGAGAACAAGGGTCTTTGGATGAAAATCAGGATGAACAGTATCGGGAAGAAGCTTTTTAGAGGGAGGCTGTGTGATAAACTTGATATAATTGGGAGTACTTCAGTCATTTCGTTAATATTGTTAACGATAATTTTGGCAGCATCCATAAAAATGGGAACTGATCCTTTTTCGTCTTCGACAGGCGTCTTTTTATTATGGGTATATGCCAAATAGATGTTATAAGAGAGCAGACTCATGCCCCCCCAAAAGAAAAACCGATAAATCCACCATCCTAAAGTATTGCGGTTTTATTCTGATTCAAAATTGCCATACTTGCAAGGGGAGCTTACTCCTCATCGCCTTCTCCATATTCCTTTTCTTTTAATTCTGTCTTTGGCTCTTACTTCTACTGTTATTTAGGCGACCCTTTCTTCAAAGATTCCTCTACAGGGTCCTTCTTATTACTGGTCGAAAACGCGCATCTACTGTTTCTGTTCGCTTCAAGTAGCTTTAAAAAGCTCCTCCGTATCATTGCGAACTTAATTAATATTAAATTGATTTTAAAGAATTAATCAAATATATTTTAATATAATTAACCACAAATGCGAATCTGGCTCAACTCCATTCAGGGGACTTGCTCCCAAGTAACTCTTCCAGAGAACTGCTCTTACTCTGACTTCCTCATGCAGTACGGTTTGGACTCAGTTCGTTTGGTTAGTCAAGGTAGCAATCTTAATTAAACAAATTTAACTGAGTTACTCACTGAAAACGTGAATGTTTACGTTACTGGTGATCTAGACGGTGGAAAGAAAAAGAAGAAAAAGAAAGTGTTTACCACTAAGAAGAAAAATAAACACATTCACAAAAGAGTCAAATTGGCAGTATACTCACTCTATTCTGTCGATGGCAAGGGAGCTGTAACTCAGCAACGTAAGACTTGCCCCTCTTGCGGACCAGGCACCTTTATGGCACAACACTGGGATAGGTATTACTGTGGATTTTGCCACACAACTATTAAGATGGATGCCGAAACTATAAAAAAGAACGAAGAGATCATGAAGAAGAAAAAAGCAGCTTTGGAAGCTGAGAAGAAAGCGAAGGAGAAAGAAGCAGCTGATAAAGCTCCAGCAGGTAAGGGCAAAAAGGATGCTAAGAAAGCTGCAGCCAAGAAGAAATGATCCTCTATTGAAATAGATCCCTAATTAATTTACAGTATCATATTTTAAGGATGGTTATTGATGATGAAATATCGTTTCTAATTATAATAGTCTCAATATAAATAAAATGAAAGCTCAAACACATTTTAGGATTGTTTGCCTCAAGAATGAAGGCCCAAATAGAGGCATATCCGAACGAAATCGGCATGGAAGTCTTGTTATGTCTTAAAAAAGCGAAATTAGAACGAACTATAAGCCAGACTTCCAGCCAAGTTTGGCATATCTGTCGGCAAGACTGCAAGACGAAGTCAAATCTTCAAGTATTAATAATGCACTGAGTGTAAAAGAAGCGACTATCAAGGCAAACTGTTAAAATTCTATTAAAACTATTACTCAAATATAGTAGATATCTGTAAAAAAAGATAATGCTGACTTCAAACAGACATTAGATATATAAAAATATTTCTAAAAAAAACAGTTCTTTTTATAAGGCTCAAAGAATACAATGCGAAACTTGATTGGTTCAATTGATTTTTAGCTTAATCACAAGAAATAAAAACGTATTTCCAGGTTAATTAAATCAACCATCAACGATAGCATTGATAGTTAAAGAAAAAATAACAAAATCCATTCAAACAAGTATTCTACTTCTGAAAATCGCACTTTTCTGGAAAGAGGCTTCAACTCTTTTCTCGCAAATAAACAAAAGGAAAAAAATAAGTTGGAGAGGCAACTTTCATAGGATAAGTCGGAATTGCAGTTGCAAAAGTTGATCATTGTAAATCCATAAAAGACTGATGATCTATTTAATGGGTAAAAAATGCACCATCTAAATTTGTTTCACTTTCAAAAGACAAAGAACAAATAGCAGCAGCCGATTAGAAGTAACAATTCAATGGGAAGTAAACTAAGTATTAAGAACACACAAATGGATAAAAAGATGCTTTAGAAAAAAATGTTTGAAAAAAAAATGTTTTGGTTAAGACCTACTCTGAAAACGGATGCAGAAGACTTCTAATGGAGTAGATTGCATAATCATAAATATACTGTGGATGTAAGCAACCAGTGAATTGATTAATAATGCATATATCAAATTTATATTTCGCTCTTTTTATAGAACAAAAAAATATTCATGAAAACTCATAAAGAATTATTGAATTATTTTAAATTTAGCAATAATAATCACCATCTACCGTACTGGGCTTTCGTATTGTTACCTCCGCTCGACGGCTATCCTCTTTGGCCCTGTTTTTAAAAGAGAGAGACAAATTATTGGCGATCTTGTAGGATCTACATTACTGTGCTCTTTCTATTTGAGTCTTATGACTTATTGCTTGCTCCGCTTTTCAGCTTTAATCCTTGTTATCCCAATCCATTAAAGCCGGCACTGGTTCGCCACCAATATTAGGTGTTTCTACTATTCTGTGATTCCTACTAATTCCAGTTTTTTTATGGCTCTTCTTCTTCGCTGTCTTCGTCTGAATGATACCCATAAGCCCCCAAATTATTCCAACGTCCATCGTCCTGTACTTCTTATCCAGTCCAGCTAACTCTTCTTCCTTCTAGCAAAGATGCTTATTAATTACTAGCAAGTGAAATAACGCAAGGGTAATCAGCATATACTGCAAGATTGACGTCATAATCTTTCTCAAATTTAGGATCAAAATTGATCGAAACTTTTACAATATAAACTCCTGTTTCTAACTTGTATTTCTTTTGAGTAGTTCTATCGTTATTAGCAAATCCTTTTATTTTTTAGATATTACGGTAATTGGCAAGACCCAATTCCACTGTTGCCTTGGGATATTGATAATGATCTTGAAGTCTATCTTCAAAAGATCGTTAAGGAGTCTTATCAATTTGAAGTGAATACATTCCTTCCTTTTTAATCTAAACTTTGAAATAGCACCCTTCCTTTTTATAGTCTTTGGATGATTTGTAGACATAGGAGGCATCATCATTGATCTAAGCAATAGTGATTGTTCTAAACTATCTCCAAAAATCATCAAAAGGCATGAAGAAAATACCATCCTCTTTATCAGAATAACCTATTCTTGCCTTTTCATCTCGTGAGATGTAATCCCAGCTTTTGTCGCGATCTGACCATTGTCCTTTAAATTATATCTCCCCCCAAGGATTACGAAGTTGGACTAACTTATGCTACACACCATTTAAATTGAGAGTATCAACTTTGAGAAGAGTATAGGCATGGCCTTGGACTACACCTGACTGACTTTTATCAGAATCTGATCCTGGATTGGATGAACAAACCATCGAATATTAAAGTCTTGATGCCTAAAGTAAATAATCCCATTCCTATCTTTTGTCGCAGTTACCTTTTTTTATTAAAATTTCTTTGATTGGAGCTCCAGTCAAATCATGCAGAGGCTCTTCGGGGTATCCAGCATCAATACGCTTATAACTACTATACAGTTTAGCCCAAGCCTTTTCTAATAAAATAACCCACAGTTAATTGTCAACTGCATTAGAAAAAGCAGGTTTAGTATACAGCCATGGTATTTTTTCATCCATATCGATGACCATCCATTTGCCTTTATAGAGCATTTTAACAGAATAGTAGCAAAGGTCATTCCTTTACTGAGTAAGGAATAAATTAAATATACGGTCAGGACGCTCAGACAATGCCGCTAACCCTGCCAAAAAATAGCAATCTCCCAAAATGCCTTGTTTGATGTCCTGTGGTTATATTTTGCCTGTAAAGATACTTGAATTTGGTAATTTATCTGATATATTTGCCCATTAAATCCATTTCCAGCCTTTTACGTCTGCCCATTCGCCGCATAGAGAAGCGTTGTTAGCTGGAAAACGATCATCAACAAATTTTTGCCCCTTCTTTCTAAGTTCGTCAAGTTTCTGTTTGACTGGACTTGGCTCCATTAAGATGATTTGATTTTCTATGAATTTAGTCAAAACAGCCAGTTCATCCTCAACTAACGAAAAGGATTGCTGGGACATTTGTGTTTTTGTCCATTCTTTGCCACTAACATGATTTCCCCAGGCAGAGCTTCTATCTTTGCTTGGCCGAGTTGTGATGAGTTGACCGCTTCCAACAGGAAGCTTCTTTGATCCTGATTATTAATACCATTTTTCTCTTTGTCCCCCTGTCTGTGATTACCCAGTATTCCAGTTACTTTCTTTATTTCCTCTTTTCTTTTTAATTTGGAGTTGCGCTTTCATCAATAAAACCTATAGTTGTTATTAAATCTATTGAATAAAATATAATTTTCATCAGTTTTAGAGAAATATTATTTGTAATAAATTTAATTAACCACCAAATTTCAGAAAATAAAGTTCTGAAAGTATATCGATATTTCTATCATTGATATAATCCGTAATTGGGATAAATAATAACAATCTTATTGTTTTTTCATGATCATTTTGAAAATATTTAAACATTAAAATGATCGTTAAAGTTGATGCTACAATCAAATTCAGGCCTTGTTGACCAAATTTTCAGCCTCCACATTCTGCTCTCGAGTGGGCTTTCCCCTCTTTCCTTGCACCTTAGCAGTAGCTTTGGTCAATATTCTTTTCTCAGGATCGTGCATCTCATTAAGTTTGTGATAGTCAATGTTAGGTCTTTGAATAACTTTGATCTTTCTAACCTTGACGTTCTTAACTGGATAGATGGGTGACACTTCCTTAGTAATCTTCTTTTCAATCACCTCGCTGGTAAATAAGTTCAAAATTTGAGTTGCTGTGGCCTTGGATACTTCTTTAGCAATGATGTCGTTTATTCTTTTGCGAATTATCTTTTGCTGAGAAGTAAGAGCATAGTTGGTCTTTCTTTTTTGATTTGTAGACTCACGAGTAAAAGCAATCACGAAGACTCGCAGAACATATCCATCCGAAGATTTAACGTCTTGAACTGCTTCAATGAGAGTTTTTCTCTTCTTAATCAGGGAGCACAACTCATCGCGGGTGATGTCTACTCCATAAAAACTGGTAAGGGCCTGTCGACCTTCAGTTTGATCCACAATAAGTTTGATCTTTCTCCAGTGGAAGCTATCTTGGTTGGGGGCAAGATCAGCTTGCATGGAAGAAACGACTCTGCCCTTGATGCTGTCTTCGACTTTCTATGATATAAGAATAAGTTTTACTTAATCCCTGAGTCCTGTTGGCACAAGTGAAGCCAAAAGATTCAGACTGGAATGGTGCGGGTGCTTTGAGTTCAAACCACTCTTTTCTGGAGAGTGAGTCGACAACTTTCTTCTTCTGTCCCTTCTTTCCGTAGTTCTTCTTGCTTTTGCCTTGAGCCATTGATTAAATATTAAATATTTTATCAATTAAATAATCAATTAGATTTTAATGAAGTAAAACTATTTCCAAAGCATGCTCAAGATTTAAAGGAACTATCGCCATATACTATCTATGTAAATGAGGGTAAAAAATAATAGTTACATTCTATTGATTCTTTTTGGCATAAGATTGATCATAATTTTATACTTAATTCTGAATGTTAAAATATATGAAATTTTTTGATTAATAAAATTATCTAAATCAGTCAAATTTAAAATGATTCTCCCATTCTACCCAAAAGCTATTGTGATATAATAATAAAATGAATCGAAGTCGTAGTAAGAAAGGAAAAAGCGCCCAAATCCCCATCTTCATTTCCAAACTCGTGGAAATGCTAGAGGTAAATTTCATGAAAAGCAGAATGAATCCATCTCAAATACGATCAGTTGGACTTCAACAGCCGATTGCTTCAATATCAAGAATATCTCCAAGTTCACGGAGGAGGTTTTGCCCATTTACTTCAAGCATCGCAACTTTTCGTCATTTATTCGCCAGCTTAATATGTACGGGTTCAGAAAAATTCGCCATCCCGATGGTGAAAACGTGTATATGCATTAAAATTTCAAAGAAGGAGCCAGGCATTTATTAAAAAATATATCCCGAAAGGCTCGGGAGGAGAAGGATGATTTAATTGCAACATATAAGGTAAGTGGTAGTCGGAATTAAGTGACTCCACGTGATATCGCTGAAATAAAGATGAAACAAAAAAACTTGGAGGACATGTGCAAGCATTTTATGGTGCAAAACCAGAAATTAATGGAGGAAAATCAAAATTTAATCAAAAAGATGGAAGAAGAATCAAGGGAAAAAGAAAGGAAACTCGAATAGTTTTTACTACTTTTGCTCAATCAAAGCAATACTAAATCACTCAATGGCTCAGAAGGAGAACCAATGCTCAGCATCGCCAATAGTTAGCATGAGCCGAGTATGGATAGAAAAAGAGACCAGCCATAAACCATTCCTACTGAAGGTAGTCGTAATAATCAACAAAAGGATGAGTTGAGCAGGATAAAAGCTCTGCTATTATAAATTTACAATACCAACAAACAGGACAATAGGGAACATGCAGTACCTCCGGCATAGCAACAACCCTATCATCATTAAAATTAAGACATGCGAGAAAATTAAAATGAGCATAACGATATAGACAACCCCTAGCCTAAAAATGAAGAGAATGACAGTTTCATGTCCATCAACGATTTTCTCAACGCGGATGACTACGATTAAGATATAAATCTTTAGGCTTCCAATTGATTGGATATTTGATAGTGTATGACCCAACTTTACAAGAGTAAGTGCCATACCTATAGAAGATATTACTGATTTGACCATTAACATAAAATAGAGTTAGTTAGTATTTGAAAACTATTTTAATATATAGAATGGGGCAGGACTCTTCTCGCGAAATATATATCACTATCGAAGTCGGATAGACTCAATCGCAGTAACTCTATGATTTTAACTCCACCTAAAATCATAAAACAGCCTTCGAACTCCTAACTTCGCAGTCCATTATTGCACGTGACGGTGATGATCTATTATATGAATCAAAGTGTCATGGCCATACTCCTCTTTATAAAGTGATGATTTCTGCACAATAAATTGAAATGCAAACCTTGGGTAATTAAAAGACACTCTGGAGAGTATTAAAAGCAGGAGAAGTGTATCCTCTTGAAATAGGGACCGTTGTTAAACTAGGTAAAATAAAACTTCATTTGAAAGAGATCATCGAATAATAAAAAGAAAAAACTTAAAAAGATTTCAGGTCCAATACTCGATTTTATGATCAGGCTGAAGCAAAGAGTATTTCTGGTTTAAGCAATTCCAGTAATGAAAATCAATGCCGAATATGTTTTGACAATACAAACTAAAAAGATAATCCGTTAGTGTGCCTGTGCAAATGTTCAGGCACAGTCAAGTATACGCATTTTATTTGTCTCAGGGATTGGATTTCAAATCATGTGGTCAAGCGATAGCATAACAATACTCTCTTCTATTCATACCAACAAACCAAATGCTAGATATGTCAGATGTGCTACCATCCTGAATTTTATTACTAAGGACGAAAATATTTGCTACTTGATCTTGATAATGCGCCCAATCCGCCTTATGCAATTTTTGAGAGCATCGAAGAGGAAGAGGAGGAGAATAATAAAAAATATTCTATTTTTTTAATTGGACTCGGACAAGAGGAAATTTCTATCGGGAGGAATAGTAATTCAACTGTTGTAATGAAGGAAATCAGCATAAGCAGAACTCACTCCGTGCTCACATATAAAAATCGAACTTTGTTCATTAGAGATAAAGGCTCAAAATTTGGAACACTAATAAAAGTATAGAATGAGATATAGTTCAATCCAATAGCAGGACTGAGTCTACAATACGAATCCAAATTAATTACAATTCAGTAGAAAAGCAGATTGTCGTGCTGTTGTGCTGAAAGTGATAGTTTTTTATTAAGAATCAGTCGAAATGAGACTCGGAGAATGAATTCGTTAAGTGATAGTATCAAAGATTGACTTTATTTTAGGTATTGTTTCAACGAATAAATATAAACTGAATTTTTGTATTTTTATATATTTTAGAATTATTATCATTAAAATGATTTATTTTTTATTTTCTTCCTAATTTTATAAGTGTTAACTAATTTAATTGCACTCCAATATTTATAAATTAGTATATGTAGAGGTACAATCAAAAATTTTCAGACCTCACCCGACAAAATCTTTTATGGTCTATTGGCAAACAGGCCTTTCCAGCTAGTCTTTAAGGCTACACATGTGAATTAATCATCGATTAGTATTAATAAGAGCAAACGACTATTGAAGTGCCCTATCTTCAATTTACTAATGCTAAAATCTCCACATAATTTGTGGTCTAAATAGATGACTATAATCAGCCGAACTCAACGTTGCACATCCTCTAGATTAATGATGACCAAGTGGATAAATTAACATCCGAGCTGAAATAGCCAATTCAAATCATATTAATTACTCATGTAAAAGGATTTAAGAAAGAATAAATGAAAATCAAAGTCTTATAAACAGTTGATGGAGATTTAGCCTATCCCTCTGATGAAGATATTGGTATGGACATCCTAGATATTGATAGCGATAACCGATCTTATGATGGCAATGATAGTGACTCAGATGGAGTCGTTGATCTCACCAAATAAAATGTTGATAGAGTAAAAGCTGAGCTCATTCATTTCTTCTCTGATCTGTAAAATTGCAAAAAGAAGGTCAAAGAGATAAGATTGGTTTTGAAGAAAGTTGGATTTAATGTTCCCTAAAACCGCATTAAATCATTGATTGAAGATGTTTGCCTCATCGATAAAGCCAAAGGGTATATCATAAAACCTCAATTTATGGACGAATAGATGAAGCAGAGATTGGCAATACAATAGCAAAAAATGCATGAGGAATAGGAAAAACAAAAATAAGCGAATAAATCTTTGAAATCAACAAAAAAAAGATCAAAAATAAGTAAAAAACAGAAATAACCAATCGTTAGTTTCTCGCCTGCTGCCAGCAAAGAAGATGAACTCAAACAATTATAGAGTGTGAAACTTACCAAATAAGAGGGTGTCAAGATCAAAAAGTAAATACAAATGTAGAGATTCGAGCAAGGATTACCACCCTTAAGTATATAATAGTTTACTGTGTAACTAAAAAAGAGAGCTTTGCTTCTTCGAAAAGTCAAGAAATGATCATCAAAACCATATTTTATAATTTGCAGTCATTAAAAGTTAGTAAACAGGATCAATTGTCCAGTATTTTAAGCAACATGGCTAGTTCTCTCTTCACTTATGGTTTTTTCATGAATTAAGCCATCTTTTCATTTGTCTTGTAGTTCTTAAAAACACTTTTGATGGCCCCGTTTTATTGTTTTGCCAAAGCTACTAAGACCCTAGATAAACTATCAGTGGGGTAATTATCAATCTTTATAAATAATTTATCGATTCTACCCCATTTGCTCTCATTTTCAATATCCTTGTTAATATTCCCCGATGACTTTTTCACTTTCCTGCATGAATTTGCAAAGATAGATGGCAGCACAGTTTCCTTTGATTGGGGACTTGTTTGCTGCTGCGTCAAATCCTACCTTTTGATAATAAGTTGACTCTCATTTACATTTGATTTATTGCTGATTTAAACTGTATTATCCATTTGTTCTTGATGTTGCTCAAACTCCCTGACCATCTAATCGAAGGTGATGTTTAGTTGAGATAATTTTTTCTTGAGGTGCTCTATTTTTTTAGAATGTTATTTAATGGTTTTAAGAATTCTTTCCTTTTCGGTCAGCATCGCTTATCTCTATTGCTTACTTTCCTATAAGGTTACTTAATAACTTAAATTTTCTTTAATTTGACTTATTTAATTGGATAGAACCGTTATGGAAGGTATTGATTTTTACAGCTGACTATTTCTTTGTTCTGCGATGCTTCGTGCAAGTTATTAATTAAGTTTTAATAGTTGTTCTTGGCACTGTAAGTGCATGGCGACTGGATCGCCCGAGTGCGTTTCTTTGGTACTGCAGAGTTTGGTCATTTTAAGTTCTTCCATAGTATTTGTATTATAAGTTTAAGATTATCATGATTGCCCAAATGAGTTCGAATATTAAATAAATTAGATTATGAAATTATAAAAAAGCTTTTACTATTGATCTTGCCTTTTGATTATTTACTATTATAATTATTATACTGAAGTCCTATTACATCTACTATATGCTGATGGATCACAGAAATTGCGTTATTTATAACTCACTCAACACTTAAAATCACCTTTCAGATTGGTTCGATAACCCTGACTTCTTGAAACAACCATAATTCATGTTACAAAGTGGCTCCATTCGAAGTTTAGACGAGGCTGAGGCTATTATTATTTTTTTGGAAGAAGCTAGTTTAAAGTTTAAATAAATACCTTGCCATCAAATATTTTCATTTTAAGTTAAGACCATCATTCCTTGCAGTGAATTAATGAAAATTGGAGCCGGATAGATTCGCTAAAGTCTATGCCAAGTATTACAGCACCATATTTAATGGTATCGGCTTTTTGTTTAACAGAACAGGAAGCAAAAATCGATAAATAACTCTTTAGTTGAGACATTATCAAAGTTATCTAAGAATGATTTGAAAAAAATATTGAGGAAATAGTTATAACAAATTCTTATTGAGCTTACTGAATATTTAAAGGGAAAGTAAAACTCCAAACAAATATACCAAAATATAGTGATACAATGGAAGTAAAATTGTATAGATCATCTTATGGAAGAATATAAAATATAAAATTAATTACTAAAGTATGAGGACAATAAACATACAGATAGTTTAGGATTAATGGACATACAAAGTTAAAATACCAAAGGATTGTCATCCTTTTAGAATATTAGTAAAATTATATCCACAATGAAGGCAAATCAATGTCAATAAGATTATGTTTTAAGCTCTTTCTCCTCATACTATCAATAAATTAATCATCAATAGAGCTAACCTTAAACATGGAGGAAATGCTCGGAATCAATGAAACAAATTATCCTCAGTCAAATGGATACCATTTCTTTACAGAAAGAATAAATATTTAATCTGAAAGAGGAAATCAAATAATTGAGAAGTTAGTATGCAGTTATTGAATTGAAGTGCAATGATTTATAAGGAGAAGCCCTTAGGCTTGCAAAATAGTTTGAAGAAATGTAAAAAGTGAGTCAGTTTCAACCCCAGGAAAGTTATTATATCAGTCCCAATTATTAAAGGAATGAGTATGAATAAAAGCTATTAGTAGAAATGATTCAGCTCTAATCTGATCTCTTCCTGAGCAAATCGGAGCTGTCAAAGATGACCTCAGCCATTTATTAAATTTTTAAAGTCGTGCACAAATCTTTTGACAATTTGGACGTCTCCAATGACCTTATCAGTTCAGTCAACAGATCATTGATGAGTATTGCAAAAGATCTGAAGTCATTCGCGAATGCAAACTTCGAGCATATATTTGCCATAAAGGAAGAGCCAAGCGCAGAGCACGACTATTTAAAATAACTGAGGAAGTCAACTAACACCGCTTTTACAGAGACAGACCAGCGCTTTATCTCTTTTCCAGATAGGTAATTGGAGGAGGATTTAAGCTCATGCTTTAGAGACGAACTATGATCGTTACTATATTTTAGCCTAGGCAACTGCTCATTATATTCTTATCTGACTTAGTAACAATTTTGTTATTTGCTGATGATAGCCTTGCATTTATAAAGTAGAGAATATCATAAATCAAGCCGAATCGTTACCAATTCTGGAGGTAGAGCCTGAACACAAAGATTTTATGTATTAATTATCAGTGAGATCGGCAGCTAGTTTGCTATCGTTATTTCTAATCCTTGCCAGTTTTAAACTTTTCTTGAGGATATACTAAACCAAGCGTTGATTATTTTTAGCGCAGGCATAATGTAGCAACGTATCTCCTCTGAAATTAATAGTTTAATGTAGAAAATAGTCAGCTGTTGCTCTATCTTCTTCGATCTTCCTGATTACCTTCTCTGTCTGATTCGTAATTACAAGGGCAATCAGGTTATTTTCGATTGGAGTGCCTATCTGTTGCTATAAACTCGTGTTACCCATCAAATTTATATTATTAGGGTATTCTATAGCAAGAGCCATATTATTACAATCAGAAAAGAGTGTTCGTGATTAATCAATATGACAGCCATCTCAGCCCGCCATCGCTCCAGCCTGTCACCACCCGCTTCTAAGAATCGTCTTTTTGCATGCAGTAAAGTCGCAAATCTTATTCACGGTTTTTATATTCACTAACGCAGTTTTAGCCAGAAAACAGTCTCACTTCGTTCTTGGGGGTACAGGCAATAATAGTATCTCCTTTACTGAGTTGATGATAAGTTACCCAAAAAAGCAACTAAGCACTCCCGTTGTGTAGTGAGACTGTTTCTCCTCGCTGATGTCCCATCTCACACTTCTCATTTTATCAGCTGCGCAGTCGTATACCCTTAATATACCTTCAGGTGTGTTACTGCCTAGAAGGATCTATTTACCCTTGAAATCGATGGCTTCTCCACCCATATAGCAGCCAAAAAGTTTATGAACTGACGTTTTAATACGAATATCCCAGAAATGAACTGCCCTGTCCCAGCCTCCGCTGAGTAAAATGTTGCTATCCTCTGGATTCCATTTTAAGCAGAATACACGATTCTAATGTTTTCCAAGGTGACCCTCCTCAACTTAGGTTGGATCTCCTTTGTCAATATTTCCAAATTTAATTTTTCCCTCCCCTCCAGCAAAAGCATAGTGTGTTCCTTGGGAATTGATAGCACACGTCTGGAGCATATCATCATACTACTTCAATAAATCTCTACCTTTTTAGAGAAAAGTAGCTGCCTCGATGTAGCATGCCAATACTAAAGCGAACCATCAGAATGAGTCAGCATGAGAGCATGTTTCATCTGTGTTTTAGAGAGATTGCTAGCTATACCAGTCACTGGTGAGTGGTCATTGCTTTTGAGAATAAACTGAGTGTTTCCTGAATTAAGCAAATGCTACCCTGTACAGTTGACAATATTTTAGTAACACCATTGCTGCATCCAACTGCCAAATATGTCCCATCACTGAGAAACTCAAGACATTCTAGAGATGATTAATCGACAGCGATGACATCTTCTTTGAAATTATCACTGATCGAAACGATTGATTCCTTGATAGACTTGGGAGGAGTAATTGCTCTACGCTAAAATTATAGTGGAGGTAACTTATACTCTTCCCCATCGCTATCATGTTCCTTATCCTACATTTAAATCAATATGAACTCTATAAAAATGAAATATCTTTGGAGAATATGAGATTTGATTGGAAGGCACCAAATGCAGATAGAGCATTAATTTTTGTGAAGCAACAATATTGCTACTTCATCTGCCATAGCTTTTGGCTATGCTACAATCTATCTTTTAAATTTTCAAGATACATACAGCAAATTCAAGCTAGCTATATCTAAATCAATCTTTGTAATGTTTGTAGTGCTGGAAAGTTTTCAAGAATTCGTTATTTTTACCAAACGGCTGACCTCCCTATTTTGACATGTAAAAAGTCTTCTAATCCATTTTTTATCGCCAAAAAGTCACAGGCTCCTGCCTCTCATATCCGACACTATTGTCAATGAGTTTTTTTAGTTCCTCGTCGCTACTAATCTGTCCTCTGTCCTTAAAGCCAAGTGACTCCTTGAGATCTTCATCAACATTTTCGGGAGGTACAACTGCTCCATTCTGATCATACATAATGAGTCTGCCGATTCGATTCTGATCAAGGGGTTTTTCTGTAAAGGTAGTCTTATTAGTTGTCTAAAAATGTCCCTTTCTGGCCTACTCCTGACGTTTTTTTTATTGCTCATCTATGCTTTGCTGCACTTATTTTAGATACTGAATCGTGTACTAATTACGAGCTGTTCGACTAGTTGATACTTTTTACCTGTTTTAGGGAGATTATCAGCCTTGCTCGTGCCTTTACCATAACTTAGTTATCGAAGATATACTGATAGTTTTAAGGACGGGGAATAGAGTATGCTGTATCGCCGATTATTCGATATTTTGTGTCGTCCTCAGGGCGAGGTAAAGGCATAGTGTCAGTGAGAAGCAAATCTTGATGTTTTTTGGGCTGATGACTTTTGGCCAATGCTCTTGCTTCTCCTCGATTATCTCTATGAACTCTTTCCTCATACCAATTTGCGATAAGAGTTCCTAAATAGTTGCAAATTTACCATGTGCCTTGGGTATGTTCTTATTATAAGAGTCGAGCTGCGTTTCATTGTGTCCTAACATGTTCAATAAGTTATATTAAATATAAAATAAATGGAAGGCCACTTTATCCCATCATGCAATATATAAAATGATGATCTTCTTTCACTTCCGGCCTGCAGTTAGGCTGGACAACTAGCTTTTTGTTATGGTATATCGCTACGGGCAATCCAGCAATTATGACAGCTTTTAGATGAATCGCAACCGATATGGCTTTTATTTTTATTACACCCGTTACTGTTGAGGAGGAGCATGATAGAATTGTGGCTCTTTATGCTGCTGATGAGGAGTCGAGGGTTGGTGGGGAGTCGATGGCTGGTGTGGAGTCGAAGGATGATACGAAGCAGGTGGGGGCTGATACATCAGAATGTGAGAATTACTGGGTCCCATGGGTATTGATTTTATGGCTGGAGATTGTAGTTGTTTTTAAACAAGAAAAGGCTTATTTTCCGCAGGTCTTACAACCTGAGCATTACTATACTTGTTATTGATGCTTTGGTTGATGGGGTTGGTAGCTGAATAAGAATACATGGGTTGAGAAGCGTTGACTTTTGGTTTTTCGACATAGGTGAATACATTTTCCTCGAGTTCCAGCCATGTATCAAATTAGACGATAATGACACTCTGATCAATTTCCTTGTTTCCTTCATAATACTCCTTGTTAGGATTGGCGTTGAATGATCCTATTTCTTTCATGTAGGCATAAAACTTTGTGATGATTTGATTGAACTCGTCCTCAAAAAATTTCCTTTTCTGTTGTTCTGATGGTTCAGGGTACTTGAATTTAGAAGAAGTATCGAAAGTGCCCTTGAAATCCTCAAGAATGTGGCGCTGTTTAACAAAACTTATAAACGCTTCCATCCACTCTTGCCTATAAATAACAATTATCGCATATTAATGGAATTAAATTCATGGGGTTAATGACATTTAGATGATCCATTAATAGGAGTAATAGATCACGGCGCACGTTTGGTCTACATTATAATGTCATAGAACATCTCGTGAATCTTTGTCGTGTTTTGATCGAAGCTATCAAACATCTCGCAAGTTAGTTTTAACTATTTGGTCTATTCATTGTAGCGGCATCCCACCAATATTTTAAATCTCGCCAGTTGAAGTTCTGTCAATTTAAATTGATCCATATTGGCTAGTAAAATAGCTCTACGCCCCTTCATAACCTGCCTGATATCTGTTGGCTTATATATTATTTGTTGAATATCGACTTCGTAGTCTTGACTGCCCAATTCAGCCTTGACTTCCTCGAGCGAGCGTGGTGTGTACGTGTCATGGATATCGATGAAGTGTGGCTTGACGTAATGAGGAATGGCCTCATAGTGTTTGGGTTTCCAGAAAGTTGCTTGCCTTGCAGTGCGATTGAGCCAATATCTGGCAACAAAATTTAATCGCATCATAATTAATGTTTAATAAATAGTGAATTATCATTGTTGCTTTTTTTTATCTCATGATTCAGATTATTGGCATATCTTGGACTTGATTTGTTGTTACATATTAATAATATACCATCAAAGTAATCCGACACTATGGTCCGCTTCAAAAACAGATATATACTAATCAGCTACGATGATGTCCTCACTACCGAGCCCCTCAACTAAAAAAATTTGTTTAAGTTGATCAAGCAAGCAGCAGAAGAAATGATGGGTGAACTATTCCTTGCCAAAATAGCTTTTTCCCTTCAAATTAAGTATATGAATCTGGGTAAAGCACTCATTCGCGTGCCTCGAGAACACTGTACCGACTTGCAGGCCTGTATCTTTATGGTAAAGGGAATACGCATGCTCAAAATTTCTGGAACAATTCGTAAGATTCAGTAGAGAATCGTTTAATTGCTGCATAAATAGCTAAGAAGGTAGTTGACTATTGCGGAATCTGACCTGATAAATAAAATTGATTACTCCTGATGCATATAAAAAACGCCCACCGTGGGGCTTGAACCCACGACCATTAAGTTAAGAGCCTAACGCTCTACCAACTGAGCTAGACGGGCTACTTACTATCCTATTTTATTTGGCCTTTTTGTAGATTGGCTTTCAAGTAGCAAAGACTGTATTAAATGCAATATTTCTAAGATATTCCCTATAAATTGTTGTTCAATTGAAATTGACAGTGTGTTTTTTGTAAGCTTTTATTGAGTGAATTTGGAGTTGATTTTTATAGACAAAACAATAATTGCTTATGCCTCTTTTAAGTAATTAAGCAAGTATGAATCAAATACTTATGATAGAAGTCATATTATTTGAATTCAATTTGTAAATATTCCATAATTATCATAACTTCATTTTATTTCAATGGCTATGGTTTATTATTATTTGTAAAAATAGATGAAAATCATCCCACTATCTCTGATCATCGCCCTACTTATCATACAGGGGGCTTCTTGGGGGGGGAGTACTTTTTGCTCCATGATGTGCAAATCAAGTGGCTGCAATGGCATCCTTTCCACCAACTGTAATAACAATTGTCAGGCAAATTGGATTGTCAGCGGATCCACCTGTGCCCCAAGTGCCGCACTTTCTTGGTATTTGGAGGACACTTCTCCTGACTTAGCAGGAGGTGGCTTAACAATCTCTAATCCCCCAGCTGGTCCATCAACATTAATTTGTGGTTCATTCAATATGTACGGAACAGTCGATTCAACGACAACAATTACAATTGATTACAGTGGCGGAGTTATAAATCCATTTTTCCAAATGATAGCCTATGTTGGAATAATTTCGATGGATGCGAGCGGAGGAGGCTGGGGAAATAGTTATTGGGGCTCAAGTACGCAATATTTCTTAAATTTTACTGATGGAACAGTCAGCCTTTCTAATTCTATTAAACTATCGAGTAAAACCAATAACAATAACTATTGTTTTTCAGGTAGAAATGAGAATTGGAATCGATTAACAGCAACCTATACTTATAACACTACAGGTACACCTTTAAATTGGATTCTTTACAATAACAATCAACCAAATACCTCAGCCCTGTGGGGAATGAAAGAGTTTATCCTCATAACTCGACGTTGCAATACAATCTGTACTGCTTGCTATGGAACTTCAACCACACAATGCTATGCTTGTGTCATGAATGCAACTGACACTTATTGGCAAAGCAATAATACCTGCAGTACTGTTTGTTTGAACCATTTCGGTTATACTGATTCTCCAAATGTTTGTGTCTATTGCGATTTAAGATGCACCAGCTGTTATAATACTTTAACAAACTGCTCCTCTTGCACTACTTCAGGTACCTGGACAGCTTATCTTGATACTTCTGATCCAACAAATATTACTTGCGTAAATCCATGTTCAGCAAAATATTTCGCCAACAAAACTGCTCATACATGCGATCCGTGCAATGTAAATTGTTCAACTTGTCTTAATTCTGCAAACTATTGCGAATCATGCGTGAATGGATCGGCTTGGACAGGATGGTCTTGCTATAATCCTTGCCCTAATCATTATTTCCTCGATTCAAACCTAACAAATTGCACCGCATGCAGTTCTTTTTGTCAAATATGTGTAGGCCCATCTACTCTATGCACAGTTTGTACTCTGAATGGGACCTATACGGCTTATTTATTTAACACCACGAATTCGACCGGCTCCTGTCTCAGAGTTTGTCCTGCTGGATATTATGCCGAAACATTTGGAGGAAGTGGGCCAAATTTATGCCTGCCCTGCAATGGAAGCTGCTCTTTATGCACCAATTATCCAAGTCCATGCTAGCAGTGCGCTACTGGTTATTTCTTGTCTGGGAGTACTTGTGTATCTCCATGTCCAAATGGTACTTTTGAAAGCAATACTACTGGATATGGACTTTGTCTTAATTGTGATGTGGTCTGTGTTGGTTTGACAATAAATATGTATTTCCCCTCCATTTTAAACACCCAACTTTACGTGGATATGCTATTCACTCAGAGTCTAAACTTTACCACTTTTGACTATCAAAATTTTCAAAATATTACCATAAAGTCTAATAACATTGTTTATACTCTTGATATGTTCAATATCAGTTATCAAAATCTTAATTCAAACTCCTACAGAATTATAATTCAGCCCATCAGCTATATCTTTCTTTATAATGCAACTTTTACCGTCACAACTAAAATTCAACCTACTCCAGTTGATTACTCAAGTTCTTATATGCCTTTTAAGCCTACCGACTATCAAATGACTACTTCTCTGAATTGGTTCCTCATCAATGGACCGCCATTTAGCCCTCTATAAATCGGAATAATGACATCTTTTGATACCTTATCAACCAAAACAAACGATTTTCTTGATCTTCCTTACGTGCAATAGATTAAAAAATCCGGAATATTTTCCCTTTTGTTTAGTGGCGCCCAGATCACATCTTGCTCTATGCTTTCGAATCAAATTCAATCGCAGAACATGTACGAAGGTGTTAGATTTTTTGCTATTTTTGTATTCTTCGATGCTCCCCCCTACTAAAAAATATCAGATCAGACTAAAAATTTTGTCAGCCCTTCTGTTGAGAGTAAAATTAGAAATGCTCAATAAGTCAGTAGTAATCGAAAACTTTTTAGCACTGATTCGATGTACTGGCGATTTCAGCGAACAGGTCAAACCAGCTTCTTTATCTATGATGTATACATGCCAATGTTCCTGATCATCATCTGCTGGGTTTTAATGATTGTGGCTCACCTTTGCAAAGATAAAATATGGTATCCAAACTACGCAGGGAAGCTTTTTTCAGCTGTTCATAAAGTTCATGAGATATCAATAATGTACGTAACAATGGCTGCAATCGTTGAATTTATTTACTTTTAGCCTTCCTCTTCAGAAAGATGGATTTCTGCCATCGTGTGCGTTATCTTTAACGTATACTTTATCTGCTACGAGCTTTACATATACTATGACATGATACGTTATCCACTCTCATAAATTGGAAATAAGATGTACGATTACTATGTGTTAAGATATGGGTGCTTCCTTAAAAATATTCGATATGAAGAATACGATGTAAATAAAATATTATATAGATCAATGAATAATGGAGTCCAAGACATTGGTTCCGCCCCTATAATTTTCATATTCTATCTTATTATAAAAAATTTGTAATGATGGTCTCTCTTCCTCTTTTTTACAACACTGCTTACGCCCAAATGTCTGTTCTTTTCATTATTCAACTCCTATAATCAATTCGCGTCTGGTTTGTGTGGCCTTTTCTATCCAAGCGTCGTAACTACATTAGACTATCTCTTTAACTCTCGCTTTTATTTTTCTTTCTGGTAAACCTTATTCAAATATCCCTCCTCAAATAGATAATGTCTGGAAATGCTGCAACAATTGGTTCAGTAATCGTCATATTTTATGGGTTAGGTTGGGCGGGATTTACTTCGTGCTTCTATTTCAATATGACTCATATTGTGATTGGCGTTTATGACTTCTGTGTGGGAATTAAAATATCAAACAGATAGAAAATGGATAATGCAAGAAAGCGCTACTACTACGATAAAATAAAAGACTATGAAAAAGATAACGAAGCCTCTTCGAAGATATTAGTGAACAGATGGGTGAAACTTGGAAATCTTAACAACCGTTCTTACGGCGAGCTACCATAGATTAACATTAGGATTGAGCAATATCACATCAGATCAATGAATGGCAAATATGAGGTGGAAATAAAGAAGATAAATGAGCTAAAAATGAAATCTTAAAAAAATTATCGAAAATCCAACAATACCACAGCAGGAGGGAAAATATAAAAGAAAATTTTGGTCAGTCAAGCCGGCAACCATCGTCTATATTAGATTTTTGATTAGATTTATTAACAATTCCAAAGTCCTCATGTCGAGAGAGTAGTCCTGAAGACGTTTCTGAACGTTAATCAAAAAGACTACAGTGTTGGATAGCAGATACTGTTCGATGTGCACAAAATGTTCCAAAGAATTTAACTTATTTCTTACGATAACTAAAAATCTGAAAAAGATCTGCCACAGCTTCTAGAAAGGTTTCCACTTGACGAGAACCTTTTTAACAATCTATCTTGATTCATCTCCAAATTTATACAAAAACTAACATTATCAAATACAATTAATTTTAAAAAGGACAAATTTAACATTTTAGTGCGAGTGTGCAATCGATCAATACATCTTTTTCGAATTGTTGGAAAGCAGGTAAGTGAAAGACGAGTGATCTGTTTTAGGGCTTAGACCAAGCAAAAATTGCTCGCATGTTTCTTGGACTCCACGAATTTTCTGGACATGAGATGGAGATTTCAAACAATCCTTTGACTTATCACGACGGGTTTTTTCACTTTTTTCATCTTCTTTGATCGAATGGATAGACTTTAAATTTAAGTTTCTTTTAGCATTAAGTTAGCTAACATAGTCCTCTTTGTTTTTTGGCTTTTTCTCAGAGTAAGGATTTTTTAGAGCAAAAATCTTTTCAGTCAAGTTTTTTTAACTTTTGAATTCCTCATTAGAATCATCAGTTTGCTGTTCGGGCTAATTGTTTACTACTGGAAATTAACGTTGATAGTAAATAGGTTGCTGAGGTTAAGTTTGCTGCTGAGGTTGATGCTGATGGTGAATTTGACAAGGTTAATGCTGAGCAGTTAGGACCTGCTGAAGAGGTAATTTTGGTATTTCTTACTCTTTTTGAAGCATTTATTTATCTTTTTCCTCATTTCTGATGGGAATTTCAGGTAAATTTATCCTCTTTAAATTCCTAACTTAGTCCAGGGTGACTGGATTGAACTATGAAGGATCTTTCTTCAAGATTGGAGGTTCTATTTTAGTGTTGTTCAGTATTTTGACAGTAAAAGTTAGTTTCTTTGGCTCAGGGTGCTTCTCATTTTACCCCTTATTGTGTTTGTCGATCTCTCTTCTGAACCACTGAAGAGTTTGCAGCATCTCATGAAGGTTTTTGCTTGCAATCTTAGTAATCTAAATTATTATCAACTTACCTCCACATTTTGATTGATGTTATTCTTTTACATGCCATAGATCAGCTGCTTCAGGTTGTTCATCCTTTCATATTCCAACTTTGCATTAAAGTTTACTTTATGCAAACCAAATTTTCCATGAGTCATCAGGTTGAGCAGTAGGCAGAAATGAACACCATTCGACAGCTCTTACAACGATTTTATTGATCGCTGAGTCTATAAACAAATACCTTGGTGACTTATTGCAACCATGCTAAGAGAGCGTTTTTGGATTGTGTGTCCATCTGATAAAATGTATATAGACTACTCAAATTAGTAAAGGTGTGTATAATAATTATTAAGGTGATAATTGATTAAAAACTATAAGTATTAATTAGATAGAGTAGAGTGAAAATTTATAGCCTTCATTTGATTGACTCGATTTTATGTTATGACTCATTATAAGATTAATCCAATGGAAAAATAATTAGAAGAAAATTATCTTGCAACCATTAAATAAAGCTACTCGAAACATAATAACTGCTTTCGCATAAGAAGCAGGGACCTACGAAAAAAAATAAAGGAAAAATAGAATGGATTTCGACTAGATTGCATCAATAAGGAAAAATCTAAACTCAAAATGTATAGCTTGGAAAGTGATAAATCATTAAATACTATTGTGATAAGAGTGCATCCCAATTGCAGCAAAAAGCCCTTATTAACTCCCATTACCCAAGACGAAAACAAAGAAGGTCTTGTAAGTCATGATGCCTTTCAAGAAATGCTGAACAGTGTAAGGCATAAACTAATAAGTCAAGGTGAGAAAGAAAAAGTTTTCTAATCAGCTGAAAAGTAAATTGTTTTGAAATAATACTGATGTTGTAACTTTTTAATTTTTGATTGATCTCAGATGAATCATGAGTAATAAATTTCAACTCAATGTATTTATTATGAGCCGAGGAAACTTCTGCAATCAAGTCATTTTTAAGAGTTATAAACAAATAAAGTATATCCCATTTTTTATAATTTGAACTTCTATCATAAAAAGCATGGGAATAAGAATTAGTTTATTCACAAGTTAATTATTTTTGTGGGAAAGTTCTGAAGAGGCAAAAATTTAATTTAGTAGAAACAGTTATAAAATGATTCAAAAAAGGCACAATTTTTATTGATTAATGGCCCAATAAAATTAATGAAGTAAAGTTAATAGACATTCTTTTGGAATAATCGATTCTAAATTATTAATTAAAGCTTTAGAAGATTATGCTGAAATATTCCACAAAGGCAAGGCAAAGTGTCAATGATATTATGGACCACATCAACTCCAGCCAACCTCCTTTTTATAACGACAACCTAAATACAAAACCGCAGATTTGTAGACCCACCAATCTGCTCGTTCCTCCGCGACTCTCTCAAGAAGATTATATGGAAACAATAGTAACTCCTAAAACAGCAAGGACTCCATTCACTTATACCAAAAATATCTCTTAAATATCAAAACCCATTACAGTCACACCATAAAAAGAGAGAATTCTGAAGGAAACATCCCAAACAAATGCAACAAAACTGAAAGAAAAAGAATCCCTGAATGCCAAAGAAGCTAATTAAAATGTTGACAGCCAAATTGGATATCTTGAACCAAGAACGGAAAGGGCTCAAAGAACAAATAAAGCAACCATTTTGAGCAATATCACGAACAAATAGGATAAAGAGCTTGGGGCTGAGAAAATTAAACTGAGACAAACTGTTTCAAACAATAATCCCTTACAGTTTAGCACTGCACAGCCAACTATTAAATTTGTTCAGCCGAGTGGATAAAAAATAAAAGAAATTCCCTCCAATATTATTGAGGAGGAACCTTATAAGAGAAAAAATAAATAGCCAGAATATAAGGCTCCCTCTACAAATGATTAACATCTGAAAGACCCTCTTTATAGTTATTAAATCAAATCATCAACAAGACCCCTACAGACTATCATTGCTGATATCGCAGAAATATTGCCAACTTTCTCAAATGAAGAATATAAAAGGGAACAGTTGTCAAATTATAGCAGCGTTCGTCAGCAAAGCACAGTTACTAATACCAGAGACATTAACAAATTGAGGGAATCCCAACCTCATTATGATACAAAATCGCCAATAAAATTTGGAAATTTAAGAGAGTCCCAGCCTTACTCTATTAGAGCACCAACCGGAGCTGGGCGGCACCACAGTACTATTATTGATGCGAGAGATTTTTCCTCTTCCTTTATGAGCAATGACTATTTAAGGAAGTCTAAACCTATTAATAAAGATGCATCACCAATATCAATTAGACAGACCATTACTACTACTATTCCTGGCTTATAAAAGATCAACTTTAGACAACCAAAAAATTAGAATTCCAGCAAAATAACTCCCCATACAAGCAAATAAAAAATAGTTTTAAATGCTTATAATTTAGATAGGAATAAATCTGCAAGTAAAATAGATCTAAATAATAGTCCATACCAAGGGTCAGCTTCCAAAAGGCACAGTATATTTAATAGAGCCAGCAAAGAATAAATTGTTAAATAGCTTAGCATTTAAGATTTTCAGCTAGGATAGTGTAAGGGTGAAGGCCGTTTTGGTAAATTCTATCCAGCAATTCACAAAAAATCTGGGCTGTTGGTTGGTATCAAACAAATAAAAAAAGAATCAGTCCGCCTGATGCTGGATCAGTTCATCCAATAAATAAAAATCAGCCTTTTCCTAGATCATCCAAATCTTGTGAAAATGTATGGATACTTCCATGATAAAACTACCTTTTACATTATCATGGAATATATGGAGGAAGGTTCTTTGTATAAAATGATCAAATTGAGCAAAAAACTTCCTGAAAATGAGACAGCTGTCAAATTGAGATAAATATGTGAGGCAGTTTTTTATATGCATGAGCATGATATCTTGCATCGAGATATCAAACCCGAGAATATTGTCCTTACCAATGTAATTCATATCTGATTTAGGGAGTGAGCAAACTGTGTGATTTTGGATGGGCAACTTATAGCCGTGATCGACGTAGTACCTATTGTGGCACTTTGGACTACGTATGCCCATAAATTCTAGAAGGCTAAACATATGACAATTTTGTGGATATTTGGGCAATTGGTGTTTTGGCTTTCGAGATGTTGGTTGGCAAGGCCCCTTTTTACCACATCAGTCGTCAATAAACAATAAAAAATATTACAAAGGTATATTCATTGTTATTTAGTGCGATTTCACCTTTCCGTTATAACTGCCAATTAATGCCAAAATGTTCATAATGAAGGCACTACAAAAAAATCCGGATGAAAGGTTTACTATCGGTTTATTGCTTCAGGATCGCTTCCTGTCGGATGTGGCCAAATTATGAACTTGATAACATTTACTTTTTAATTAAAATAACTCCACTCTTAATATTTTATCATTTTATTATTCGTCAAACTTCCAATGAAGATAAAAATGATATGCTAAACAAAAAAGGATAATGATAGTTAAGATAGTATAATTATGTCTATTCAAATAAGTCATTTAGGGATTATTGGTCAAATACAAAATCATCTATTCTATTTTATTGAATCTATGTGTTGAAATGCAAACTTTTTTTTGAAGAGTATTGGTTTGGTTCGTATTTTTTAATTTTATTCAACAGAGATGTCAATTGATATCTCAGATTACGGAATACTCAACTATAGCTCCTTGCCTTCCATAAAATCAATTAAAAGTCCTTTATTTAGAATATTGGGCTCAACCCGCTTCTGCTGTTTATATTTTTGTACCTTTCCAATTTTTTTAACAGTCGGCTTGGAATCAGGCAATAGAAGATCATTTATAGAGCTATTTCCTCGGCTAATGCCAGATTTATGACTTATATCGTTGATTGCTGATATTTTTGAGTAATGGCTATTTTCAGTATTGATATTGTAAATTTAATGGATAGATGAAGTCTTTCCTTGATTTTGTTTATTAAAAGTAGAGTTTCTATCCCAAGATGGCTATATCACGGATTTTAGTATCATCGGTATTTCCCCTTTGTTGGGGATAAAATGTGAAATATCTTCATTCAGATTGCTGTCTAAATCCCATCTTAACTCATGCAGTACTTCAGTATTTTCTTTGAGTTTGCTTTTTAATTGATTAATTTCACGTACATACTGACCATTAAGCCTTGAAATCTTGACCAATCTATCTTATTTCTCGGTTATGATTTCTATAAATTATTGATTCTTTTTGTTCATCTTTAGGAGCTTTTGGTTCAGTTTTTCTAGTTGTTTCCTAAAGCCTTACTACGCCTTGGCAGTTACTTTCGATGCTTTTTATAGTTAAATTCGCAATGATTGATCAAATAGGATGATTTATTAATTTGATTTTATCAAAAATAAGCATCTTTTTTATAAAATTTATCCTCTGTGAGATATCATATTTAGCTTGTTTAATGTACAAAGCTAGTCACTTCCCTCATTCCTATTTTTTTAATTACTGTTCACTTATGATTTTTTCTGGAAATTACCAGTATAACATATAGAAATTACCTTATTGATTTATAAAGACGTCGAAAAAGAATATTTTTTATTTATTGGAGGTATATACTTAAAACTAACATTTTAATGAATTTTATATCTTTTCCATTATTTTATTTTTAAAGGTAGAGCTAAAGATAATTACTTTTGCTGTCCAAAGGTTTGCAAAAGCTCATTACCTACTTCATCTTTTGGTTCAGTTAATTATATTTTAACATCTGAGTTTGCCTTTTCCGAAGCCATAAAGTTGAATTACTTATTTTCATGCTATTAATCATCGAATTTATCAATATTTTCCCAATCAATCTGTATAAATGGAGGCTTCTGCATAAAACGCTTTTAAGCTTAGAATTTTAATCCAGCGTTTGAAGCTAAAGATTTATCTTTTTGTATATGAGATCTTAGCTAGCTTGACAAAAAAATTTAAGTTTCGTTTACTAGGTCATTCATTATAGCGGAAAATGGATTGGAGCCATCCATGAGGGCGATTTTGCATTATTTGTTGTTTTATTAGTCTTACAAAACTTGATTTTTCATCCACTAATTTATACTATCCTGTTATAAAGAAGCTCCTTTTTCAATAAAATTCTATTTTTGCTTCATTCCACCAACATTTTGGGGCTTGAGCATCGACAATTATGATGATATATTCTCTTCTATTGATATTTCTTTTAGATCAATCATGGCAGATAGGTTAGCTCCTGTGTCTTAGCACTCATAAAATGTATACACTTTTACCCCTTTTAAATTATCCTTTAAAATATTGATTGGAACATTGCCAATGACATGTTTGTTATTGTTGCCTATAACTTCATAAACAAAAATTAAGCACTAATATAAAATATTAATTTACATATTTATGTTTGATGATATTTATGCTGTCGCATTCAATAGTAAGGCTATCATTCATCATTATGCTTTTACCATTTTACAACTTGCATACTTTTTAAAATTGGGCTGATTTTTTGCCTGAATTGTTTTAAAAGTACCAAAGCTGAGAATAAATATAAGCGATGTTGCGTTTTTGGCGAAGCAATTCATATTTAACTCTTTTATGGTAACCGATAGCATGATAGGATGTCAACAAATATTTATATAAAAATTATAGCTTAGCTGCTAAGGAGCATAGATCCATTCAAGTAAATGATATATTGTATACTCTGCTATCTACAAATTATAAAACCCCTAAATTCAATCATCTTAGTCATCATATTCACTTTATTGATATAATCGACTTAACAAATCTTAGCGAATTGAATTTATTTTTCCAATCAGATCTAACATCAAGACAAAAGTACCTGTGTTATGCAAGCGAAACTCTGGTAGTTTAGCCTGAAATTGAGGACCGGTTAAAATTTAATTGGTCGTTTCTCTCAAAAGCGTAATTTCTAAAGTGCTTTTCTACTTTTTAGTCAATCTGTAGGATCCTTTTTGCTGTTATATTTTCTTAGCAATTCTTTCAGAAATAATGTTCCTCTTTACCTTGCTACTTCCAGCATCTTTACACTTTTTTTAAATTTTTTTAGATACAAAAAATTTACAAATTTTCTTTTCTTTATCAACTTTTCGATTTTAGTGCTACTTTATATTTTGTTCTAAACTATGACCCTGATCTTATCTTTAAGTGGCATGGCATTTTTTCTTTTGCTAAAGCACCTCTTTTTGTTTAAAAGTTATGGATTCTTCAGTATTATGAATAGTTGGAGCAGTCAAGCATTCTGGTTTTTTTTCTTGTTAATCATGATTCTCCTCATCTGAAATTTCAATTAGAACCGGCTCTTTCTTTTGTTTATTTTTATTTTAAATTTTATTATTTTAAATTAACCTCCATTCCTATTTTTTTAGATCTACTTGCTTTTGAACATTTTAGAAAGAATATTGAGGGATAAAGGGGGTAGAAATTGTCAGGGGTTGTTGAAAGTTATAGCTTTTAATGGGAATCTGAGAGTAAATTTGATTCAAAGGGTGCAGATACTGTAAACGAGGATATGAATTAATGAGAGGAGAAGCGTTCAACTGTTGAGTGTTCAGATAGGGCCAAAAATGGTTTGGCATTTGATAAGGATACGATATATATCTATTTAAAAAGGGAGCAGGAAAGGTCATCAAGTATTGATAAAATTATTTTATTAATACTCACATCTGATTTTAAGTTTTCAATTTACAAAAATAATGGGATTTCTTATACCCGATATTCCCAAAGTTTTATCAGTTCTACTAATAAAAAGTTAACTTTGCAACGTCTTAAGGCTTTTCTGAACTATGATCTATATATTATGATATTTAAATTGCATTATATTGAATTGTGGCAGTTGTGAAGAAAAATTGAAAATTATTCAACTGGAGAGGCATCAAAGTATGTAATTTCACTGTCCATTTTGTAGGCTCCATATTTTAATAATTAAAAACCAATTAATATAATTATATTTTATAAGAGAATAACCAGGTTATCAGAACTATTCAAATGATCTGTTCTAAACAAAAAATTGAGAACAAATCAGCTAAAGATTTAGATAATATATATTTGAGCAATATTTTTTTCTTGATGATAACATTGTGAATTCATGTTTATTTTATTGTTCCCTATCAAACAGATAAATTTTAGCTATGATTATTTTCGATCAAAAGAAAGACCTTAAATATTAATTGGTCATCTTTCTTCTCTGTCTTTATAAATAATATAATTTAATTCATTCTTCTATTTATTGAGTTCTAGTGAATTTTATTTATTTTAGGACAAATCAATGAGCAAATTTTATTTTTTGTTTGATAAATTATTGGAAAAAATTTACCTAAGCATCAATTATCTTAATTTCATATTTTTAATTAAGATTAACGATAAATTTAAAATTTATAAATTTATCAAGATATTTTGGTTGGGTTTGGTTTAGTCAGGAAACACTTATTGAGCTCGAGGGATCTCTTTAAGTGCGTCCTGAGGAGAATATTTGGAATCTTCTCTTTGAGTTAATTGTATTTGTTTCTTCTTCCTTAATGTATTATAAGCCCATAACTTCAAGTCCTGGTCTAATTGGTTCAGAAGATAGCAAATCCCATATACTTTTTTAAATACAAAGAAGTTTGATTACGAATAATTTATCAATTTAAAGTAGATTTAATTGTATTTGCTTTTTACCTTTAACTTATTCAAGTTTAACAAGCTTTGACAGATAATGGGAAACTTCTTCTTTTGTAAGTTTGCGGTTTAAGTGTAAAATGTCATGGCAAACATTTGCTATTGCTGTAAGTGCCTAAATACATTTTTAATTATCAACACCTATTTTATTTTTTATCTTTTATATATATCTATCCTGTTTTTTTTTAATTAGTTTATTCAACTTTTCTTAATACTCCTCTTTCTCTTTTGGAGGTAATAAACTAACACGATTCATGTTAATAATAATTTTAGCTTTGAAACAATAAAATTTAGATCCTTTTTTTATACCATTCTTTTTTAATATAGATAATCCTTGTTTGGATATAGGATTAGAGGTTTTGAATATAAATCCCATTTCTTCATGTAGGTATATTTTCTTCAATTTTTTATTGCAGGCAGCTAATGAATAAAAAAAAATTGAAGGAATATTTCTGTATTTCCGGGTCATATTTTTATCATCCTTCAACTTTTGCTTATTTTATTTGGAAATTTTCTTTCTAGTAGTTGCTTGGACTTTATCTTTTGTCGCATCATTGAGATCATCTTGTTTACAAATGTAGGCATTCCGCAATTTTTTCTTTTTTTCTTTTGTGAAAACGTTCCCAGTCTTTAATACAGTCTTCTTACTTTTTGTTGAGAGAGTTTTCATTGATTTAATTAATATATATGATCAAATCTTTCCTCAATATATATTAAAGTATTCAGATTTTGCAAAAATTTTTTAATTTAAATCATAAAATTACTAGTAGTTTTGATGGCAATAGAAAGTACGTCTCGGAAATAGAAAGAAACCCATAAATTCATCACTTTTTATTTTTATTATTAGTCTATACTAAATTACGAGATCTAGCTAATTGTATATTTTTACAGACTCTGAATTTTATAAAAAATAAAATAAAAAATACAATATCAAATGAAGGAAAAAATAATTTTATGCCTTAATTATCTACAGAATTTAATAACTCTCATATCTTCATTTTTTTCTCATATCCATATAAAATAAAAACATCTTTTTGATTCAAAAAAATATTAAGAAAACTTCAACTATCTAGCCCTAGAATTAATGAATTCAACAACAATTGTCGTTTTTCTGAGGAATTGACTCCGGAAAAAGCCATAAATTTTCTAATATCATATATTAATAGCATTAACCTTATCAACAATAGTTATCTGCAGGTAGTTACTAATGAATGAATAAATAAGGTATTCTAAATTATAATTGATTATAAAATATCTTTCGTGCGTCACCGCACATCTTCATCAAGTAATTTTTTACTCGACTATATTCGATAAGAAGATTGCTGAATATCCTAGCTATCCTTCTGAATCTGTTAACGCTTTTTTTAATTAAGGGTTAGATATTTCCACCATGATTATTAATTATTGCCATCTTCTTATTCTGCATTTTACTTCTCTTTAATATTTGTTTTATCTATTCTTGTTCTCTGACGAAAGGCAGAGAATTCATGAGGTTTGTCAAATTGTTGAGTATTCTGTCCATTTTATTGATGTCTTGAATCAATTCTTATTTTATCCAATTTGACCTCGTTCATGATGATTCTCTTACCTTCCATATGTTTTTTTTCTTGATATGCCTCACCTGGTTTATTGTTAGTTTTTAGCTTTATAAATTCACTTAAATATTTTTAAATTTAGCCTTATGTTAGCTTGCGATTCAAGGCCATAATTTCCTATCCAATTCTTTTGATCTTTATGAGGATTATAGCACATTTTTTATGAAACTCTTTTCGTTGTTCCTTTGATTCACGTTGTCTTATTTTCTTTCCGGCGAGTGCCTAAAATTCTTTTCTAGCCTGTTCTTTTGTTGTAGAATTTTATAATACACTAATATTATTAAATATGGCTATAAGTTCAGAGACCTAATTTCGATGTTTTCCAGGGTATAGTGATAATTGATACATTTTTCCCAAATTTAGATTGTCCAATTTTCCTCTGAATTGAATCGCGAAATTTGGTATAGCGTGTGTAACTCTCCCTTGATCTTCACTGTTTACTCTAGATACTCTTTTTTTTGTGTTTTTTTTCCTAATGACCTTATTCTTCACTCTATGACCAACAACAATAGAATTATATTTTCTCCCAATCTCCTTGGAGTGGATTTTGGCTGTCTTAGATTTGATCATATATAAAGATTTTATTATTATTGAATTATTCTTGTTGCGATTTAAATAGAGTATATCTAATATATTCTGGTGAAGAGGTGATGCTGGAATATTATTAAGATATTAGTTTATCAATTAATTATTTATGCTTGCTTCTTTTTAAAGGATATGATAGATTCTTATTTATTTAGAGGCCATTTGGTCTGCATCATTAGATATCATCCCTTGACTTAATATCAAATTTCCAAAGATTAAGACTTGATACAGATTCTTTATAGTTAATGCATACCTTTCTCATAGTTAGATGCATCTGAGTCGCTATATTTTGACAAAAAAATAATGTTGAATAATTTAAGACTTCGCGAAAAATATTTATGTAAATTATCTTTTTGGAAGAATTACCAACATTAAATCAAAGATTATGCTAAATTCCTTCGAAATGTAATTGATTATAAAATTTAGATTTAATTGTTTCCTCAAATTGTCGTTAAAAATAATTAAATAATTTTTTTCTCTTTTGAAATACAAAGGTTACTGCTTGTATAAAAATAGAAATTAAAATATTCTTCCCTCAGTGTTTTCAATTGTAAAAGTATATCTAATTAAAGGGTATCCCAATTTCAATGATTAATCTAAGTTATTTTAATTTTGAATATGCACAGGGTTTTTAAATATAGGAAAGTAAGAAGTAATAAATATCAGCACATTTTAATTAGAGAAATGTATCTTTGATATTTTTAAAGATTTTTCTCCTTTGTCTGACTGTTTCTTTTCTTTAAGGTTAGAGTTCCTTCTTATTCCAAACTATCCTAACTATCACTGTCACTCATCAATTTGAAGTTGTCCTTTACCTTTTTTTATTTTAGTTGTACAATCCTGGCATTGATTCTTTCTCTGAAGAAAGGATCTGATCTATAGGCCAACAAAAATTGTTATGAGTTCAGTTCTCTTTCAGTATCCTTGGAAGCTTGTGTGCTGTTGAGGCAATTTTTAAGCATTGAGCTGATTGTTTCAGTAGTCATGTGGTTTAGAAGAGTTGATTGAATGAAATTAATGTATATTAGTAAATATTAACATTGGATTAGTAACTATATTTTACTGATGGCTGGTTCAGTATTTAGAATAAAAGTTCTAATAAATGAATTTCCCATCAGAGAGGTGAATTTTGAATTGAAATGCTGATTGAAACTTAGTTTGGTTTAATATCTTGAAATTAAAAATTACCTGAATCAATTATGGAAGGATCGTTTTAATATTAATCATAAAGATTTGATATAATTGTTTGCCGAATAGTATTAAAATCTTCTAGGCAGCAAAATCATAAAGGCTAAGAAATTATCTCGATGCGCATTTGATTCGATATTTCAGGAAAAATATTTTGGAAAATTTAGTTGTCATTCAAGCAGCTACATATAAATTTAATATAACTTAATAGATTTTCGATCATTTCAATTCAATTCAATTCTCATGTTCATGATGCTTAGCCTTATGAATCTCAGGCAATCCTCTCTTTATCCAATTTATAAAGGGTGTTGATAAAATGCCTATCAAAACAGCAAGAACTAGTCCTCCTCCAACTGCCTGTTGGTATCCAAACAAACTGATAAATTTGAGCTGTATCCAAGCATTATTGCCTAAATTGGAAAAACTGCCCAAAGTTGTTAGGCAAAGCCCCGCGAATTTTGTCTCCCCATAACTATTAATTTTGGTGGAATGCAGCAAAAAAGCTATGTACTGCATTAAATTCAAGCAGATGACAGTAAAAATCACTATACGTTAATCTATAGAATCATACAAGTAAAGGAAGACGTAAATAACCAACTGAAAAAAGTAGAAACCTTGTAGTAATTTCCAGATGTTCTTTTAAGTTATGAATCTGCTGAGAATAGAGTTCACGATCATAGCAATTCCTATGCAAATAGTATCATATTATGCCATAGTCTATTTGGGAAATCCTCGATAAATGGCTTAAGGGCCAAACCCAAGAGTAAAAAACTTAAGTCCCTGATAAAAGATTATAAAATAGATTGTTTGTCTGCATAACATGTACTTGGGATTAATAAAATGGCCATAGTATTTTATTATCGTTTTGAAGTCCGCAACTTATCCAGTTTAAGCCTCAATAACTACAATTCATCCATTTTTACCTTTTTACTTGTAACAAAAATGCACTAAGACTGCGATAGCAAAGCCAATGACTCCAATTACTTGTAGAAAAGTTTGTGGGGTGCAGAGTATCCCTTAAACACCAATAAAAAACCAGAAAGTAGGGTTCATGATTTTTATGATGAGTATTCCTCCTACAACAGTGCCAATTGGTTGCATAACTGCTTGCAAAAATCCAGCCAAGGCTGGATTATTTAGTTATTTTACAGAGGCTGCATCAGTGCAAACATCGCCCATACTGATCATTAGCATTATAAAGAACAGTAAGACAACTGTTAGTTCATAGGATTAAGGATCTGTGATGACTCTCGAAAGCGGAATTGTTAGGAATGATGTCACAAACAGACTAATAACAATCCAAAATTTTCTGCGTCCATATGCGATTGACGTAAATCTCTCAACGAAAGGAGCTATTTAGTAAAGATTTTACCGCTAATATACTTAAAGCTAAAGGGTAGTGCAGAAAGACTGAAGACACTCAATATTTCAGTAGAGGGGAAAACAGGATAGAGGAAGGCAGTTGATGAAATAAGTCCCAGATATACTCCTTGCATGAAGTAGATATATCCGATGAAAGATTTGATGAAGAAAGAGGGCTTCCAGAGTAATTGCTATTTTTACTACATTTGAAAATGATTTATTAAGAATATATTAATATATTTTTTTCCAATAATATCATCCATGAGCTTGAATCGATTATTATTTTATCATTGAAAATATTATCGAGCCATTGTTATTCGTTTTTTATTTTACCAATAGCCAATGGTCAAGCTGAATGGAGATGCAGTTTATACAAATTTAATTGCCAAAATAGATCGATAATAACTCTACTAACGCAGATACATAATTTCTAAAATAATCATAGGGGATTGCGAATCATATTTGTGCTCTTGCATAAGTTCTCATAAAAATTTTGATAAATTCCTGTTTGCTTCTCTCCCTTTTGCAAAGCCTTGATCTTTGAAGTGCCGATTGTTTGGTACTGATTCTTTTGCTGTTTATTCTAACTCTGCAGGATTGGCTCCTCTGATCTATGAGGAATTTTAATGAGTCTATATCAAAGATAACGTACTTCTTTAAATTTTAAGTTTAGAAGATTGCGCTTTTCTAATATTTTATAGGAAAGGTTTTGAGGTTTCCCGTCGATAGCCCATTTGTATTTTGATCTGCATTATAGAACTGTTTTTTTCCTTGGGAAAAAGCATTCTTGTTTGCACCGGACAATACTGCATCGAGCTCATCTGGTGGATGATTATTGTGAAGACGACCTCCTTTAAACTTGGAGGATTGCAGACCCTACCAGTATTGCTTTGAGACGTTGAACTGTTGATTAGAAGACAATTGATTATTCATTCGGATGAAAGTTCTTTTTCTAAGATAAGTATTTATTTATTGAAGTAATAAAGATTAATGATAAAACCAAGTGATGTCGAATATCAAAGAATATCATTCATTTTGGCAAAATACTATACTAATTAGTCACTCGACATCAACCAAATGATATTTTTGCCAATTGTTAGGGGGTATTCCTAAGGTTTAACCTATTCTTTCTTGCAGAATTGAAGCCATGATATCTCTGTAGCCCAAAAAATAATTATTCTAATTTAATCAATTGGTACTTGAATATTTTCGAGGCGAGGAATTGCTTCCTCCCATTCACTGTTAAAATAATGATCTAAAGCTGCATTCCAAGTTTCATAAAAATCTAAACTGTATAATTTTTGGCAATTTTTTTATATCTTTGTGAAGGGCAGGAGAGTGTCAATTGTCTCAGTTCTCAAACGAGTCAAGAGTTCTCCTCTTTGCTTATATATAAAATCTTTGCTTTGAATGATCTTTTATGTCTTTTTACGTTTGCTTCTTTTTTTAATTCGATGTGCAGACTTGTCGGCTTCCACCAAAGGAAATAATGTAAAATCCCAAGAATAAATCCAATAGACATCTCCGCTCTCTTCTTCTTTAACATAGTCAATTTTGCGAATGAAGTTGCTCTCAAGATCATCAACCACTTAGCATAGTTAGTGACTGATAATATTACTCATTTTGTATTGTCCGGCTAACTTGCATAATTTTTTAGTGTATTCCACATCGCCGCTGATGGACTTGATCTATTTTTTCATGTTGGAGCCGATTGAACCTTGAAATCCGTTGCCCATGTGTATTCCAGCTTCCAAGACAAATGGTTCGAAATCGTATTCATCTTTCTCCTCCCGAGATGATTAGATATTTTTCCTGCTTTTCGTTAGAGCTATGTTAATTTGCAAATAAGTTCTCAGGACTAACTGAATAATTCTTTGGGTTTATACTGTTTTCCCTAAATTTTTTAGAGGATTTCCAGCAACAAAATATTTGGATCTCTCCAGCTCAATGCTTATTTCTTCAGGAGTTTTCCAAAAAATTAGAAAAGTGGGTCCAGTATCTTCGATAAGGATGCCTCCGTTTCGAATGACAATCTCATGAATTTCGGCTGCAAATTTATTGATATAATTGAGGATATCATCACTGTCCATTTGGCAAATTTGTTAATAATTAGCAAGCCGGAGCTGCATGAACACTCCATGAGTTTTAGCCCCTTCCACGAAATATAAGTTATTGGAGGAGCTTATTTCCTCTGCTTTAGCCAAAATGAGGTCTGATCCAATCTATCCAGCTCCAATAACCAGCAAGTTAGTCATTTTCCATATTGCCCTTTCCAGTATATTTGTTTCAAGCTCATTAGCCTTTGATATAGATAAATCATCCTGCTTTTAATTGATTTCCCTTAGTGAATCGAAAGGATTGGTGGATATTTTATTTATTGAAATGCACATCTGCTCCAGGGGAATCAGAGCATTGTTCTCAATCGAGTACATAAAAATTATTGTAGAAAAGATTAGGAGAACTGTTATAAAAAAACTGCGTATTAAATTGATATTAGCTGTAAACTATGACACTCCTCGAGCATTTAGCACCATTAAAAAACCATCACCCTACACTGTCATTATCTCAGGCTGCATATAGTCAGATATGGGAAGTGCGGGCTGTGTGAGGTTTGAGAAATTTCCGGGGTATGTAAAATTGGCTGCTAATGTGTTGAGTTGCAAGTAGATGATGGGTGATGTGGTGGTCATGGAGACGGTAATGATTAGTTCCAAAAAGGATGCTATTGACGTCTAGTTGGTCATATTTTTGGCCACATAGATATAGTTTTCCATGAGTTGGTCCATGGTGGGGTCTTTATTATACCAAGTATCAGCTGAGAGTAGGGGGAGGATGATAATCAAACTCATGATCATTATGATGATGTTCTTTTGAATCTTTTCTTTTAAAATTTAACCCAGCTTAAAATTTTATTTATTACTGATGATCTTTTCATTCGCTTGCTTTTTGCGTTATTCTTCTCGCTGGCAGACATCTCTCCATCGACGCTATATTTATTCTTTCTTGTCCATGGGTACATTTTTACGAGCAAGTGGCTCTAGTTTGAATGTTTGCTAAAGTCTCTCAACAATATTACTGATTTCATACATCTTTTGATCGTTATTTTTTTGTCGGCTGGTATTTTCCGCAAGACTGGAATTTTTAGATCTTCTCTTGCCAAGAATATGACTGTGAATGGCTTCTTTACCTTTTTCACCATTTTTCTATTGTGATTTCCTGGTGATTCTTTAATCATTGGAGGTTCTCTCACTGATCATTTCTTCTGAGATTCTATCCAATATATTTTTATTCATCTCTCCATAATTTTTTGAAAATACATTTGTTAACTCATTTTTAGAAATTTATTATGCCTCGTTATCAATTTACGATTTTTGTTTTGTTTTGGCTTCGATTGCAGTTTCTGTTTTAAACACTGAGTCACCAATGACTGATTCGGTATTTTTTATTTCCTTGAGACGATTGCGTTACTCCTCTGCTTTTTTGTTTTTAAGATAATTTAAGAACATCAAGATCATCTTTGCAGCCCTGCCTCCTATCCGAGAAAGACGACTGGCCTTAACAACCTTAGCAATAGTCAATACTGCTGGTACATTGCTATTCACTGTTAAAAAATTTTATATCCACGTAATTTCCAGAAGCATTGACATAGTCGAGATGATATCTATCCAAAAATAAAAGGATAACGGATAATTGGGCTTACCAAGCCAACTTAGCACTATTTAAACAGTAAAGATTGAGATAGCAATGATGTGGACATAGCCAAAGATATAGGCTACTGGTTGATCAAAAAAAGATTTTTCTAGATCAATGGCGAAAATGCTGTATATGGTGAGAATAGCCATTACTATATTGTAAGGTTCGAGATTCAAGAAGATGCTTAATTTCTGATATATGAAAGGATACTTATCGGTTATTAATGGCGAACCCTTAGTCTTATTTCTCACTGCACTGGCTCATATTGTAATCTGACAAATCGAGGTGCTCAAATTTTTTAACTCTGAAAGGAACTACCTTCATCTATTTAAATTATCAATCGCGAATATTTGATAATGAATATTGGTGAGTTAAGTAAATTAAACTACATTCATCATGCAAAGCAGCTATAACAACTATTCCTAAGAAATGCCTCATACACATAATATGTGGCCCTATCTCGAGGCCAAGAGTTACTCAGACTGGAAATCAATTTTATAATATTTTCCTCATCTGAAACTGGTGAATACTCCTCTTGATCTTTCTACTTAAATAAATGCAAACGGCATAATCATCAGAAGCGCCAATGACGACAATGTCCACAAAGTAATTCTAACCTAATGAAGGCCATAAAATACAACATTTGGACAACCACTCCCAAAAACAAGAACAAAATCTAACAGCTATGGCACCGTAAGATCAATAATAACATAAATACTTATCTGTTTTTCAGTGCTGTCAAGAGTGGAATGTTTGAAGGAGTTGCACGCCTCAAATCTGGATACCATTAGGAAACTTTTCCTTTCTGGTGGGAGAACCATACCTTAAAATTCAAGGGCTATTTCGAACTTTAGTGGGTCTATATCAAAGATGTTAATAATAAGCATTTCGAAGGCTTAAATAACCAATAAGGGGAGGAAGCTTCAAAATCTAAAGACTGTGACACTCTTGACAGTGAAACCACTGTTAAAATGCTTACAGTATTCGATAACAAAGCGACCAAAAGAACAATTTTTAATGATTTTGCCTATATGGACTAGAGAGAATCCCAATATATTAGAAAGATGTACGAAGTAAGCAGTTACTACAGTCAATTGCAAGGATATAATAGTAATATGGATTTGAATCAATACAATTTGATTGGGCATCAGTTTAATTTGATGACTAACGTAAATCCTGTAAATGTAATGAATCCCATGATAATTCCTCCAACTCTCTTAAGACCGACTGGATCTGAAGGGCAGCAAAGAAACAGTCTTGGCTTTCAGATGAATCCAATAAGTAAAAATAAGAAAAAATGATGATCAGTTTAGTTTACTCTGTTTCAAATATCAATAGCATAATAAAAGCTATATTTTATTTTGCCAATTAATAATATAACCACCAATGGAGGGAAAACAATCCAACTTACGTGATTTTTAAGTTCTCTCAAAACTTGGAGAAGGGGCCTTCGGGCAAGTCTTTAAAGTCAGACGCAAAGCTGATGGCAAATAATATGCCCTGAAAAAAGTATTTGTTTTTAATCAAGGTCAAAATTGGGGCCATGAAGGAAAAAGAGAGAGAAAATGCCCTTAATGAAATTAGAATCCTTGCCTCTTACAACTAAGAATACATAATAGGTTATAAATAAGCCTTTTATGATGATGTTTCTAGTAATCTATGCGTGGTAATGGAGTTTGCTGCTGGGGGAGATATCCTTAAGCGAAATTAAAATCATAAAAAAAATCATACTAAATATCCAGAATAAGAAATATGGCGAGCTTTAGTACACATGACTCGTGGATTACGCTCTTTGCACGAGCGTAAAATTCTCCACCGAGACTTAAAAAGCGCCAACATTTTCATTACCGCAGACAATATTTACAAGTTAGGAGATTTGAATGTGTCAAAAGTTGTAAAAAAAGATATGGCTCAAACTCAGACTGGGACACCTTACTATGCAAGTCCATAAGTTTGGAAAGACAAACCCTATGGACTTAAAAGCGATATGTGGTCTTTAGGATGTGTACTTTATGAAATGGCAGCATTGCGTCCTCCATTTATGGCCACTGATTTGCAAGGATTATACAAAAAAATATGCACAGGGATATTTTAAAGAATTCCATCGACATATTCGACAGAACTGGCCACAGTAATAGCTTCACTGTTAAAAGTAGACCCATAAAAAAGACCAAATACTGATTAAATATTGATAAATCCAGTTGTAGGCAAGAATTTTAGAGGCAACTTGCAATAAAATGCAGAGAATTAGAACTTCTAGGAGTTGCTGAAAACAATTAAGTATAATCCACGTGATCTCAAAGGTTTACGAAACATCCTTCCCAAAGCCAATTATGAAGAAGATATTCCTCAAAGATAGGAGCTAAACTTACAGCAGATGAAAGGTGGAATACAAAGCTGCAAAAATTAGAGAAAAAAGCCAAGTATTCAAAAGTAAATAAAAGCTTCACTATAGGAAAGCGAACGAAAACTAGCAGAATATTTAGAAAAAAGAAAAAATTTGGAGGAGAAAGAAAGGCAAAGACAACTCCAAATCTTGGCACAGGAGAACAATTCGCAGAACTCAAAAAGAGAACGAGTACTTTCTGCCTGTGGATTGAGGTCACCCCCTAATTTATGTCCTTCTTTCTTCATATAGATTAGTCACCTCACGTGGTCGTTCACAACAAAAATGATTCCCCTTTAGTTCCCAAGCCACTCAAAAAGGAAGATCCCAAAATTCCTATAAAACTTCCACCAAAACCTCAAGGATTGAATTATAAGCTGCCTCCAAAACCAGCGCACTATGGTCAAGAGCCCGAGAAGGTATGGGCATAGAGAAAAAATTCTGTAAAGCAATAAATTGTGAGTGCAAACCGACAAGTGGTTGCTTCTAGTTCTGGGTCCAGAGTCAACCGATCGAATAGTCTCCAAAAAGTTATCTATCCATCATGGTGGGGTTGATTGTATTGATAAATGAATTGTTGATAAAATTAAATTTTTAATGATGAATGGGATCAATATAATGAATGAGGATGTTTAATTCTACACATTATAATTTCTTAAGTTTACAACATTCAAATGTGTATGCTATTGATGGATGTAAAGATCATGAACAATTATCTGGAAGGCCAACATCCCTTGGAGAAACATTGGTATTGAGCCCCATCCACTGCCTCATAGCTTTTATTGTCCTCAAATCACGGTGCACCCTAGTATATACTCCCTGTTGCCAGCTCCCATTCTCGATGCAAGTATATCCACAAACATTATCGCGATGTGCTTTACTGTAGGGCATGCTCTTATTGCACTTCTGTCTGCATTCAGGAGTTGCGCAGCGAGTGCAGTCAGAATGGCCATCAGGAAATCCATATGCGCCCACTGATTCGATGAAAGTGTAAGAAGAGAGTAACAGTTTAATCTGCCAGTTGCCATCGGTTCGAGTAAACATCTGCATGTTAAAATTTCGATGTCTGTCTATATTCTTATCCTTCACGAGCACTGATCCAGTATCTCCCATATCTCGAGAAGAAGAGCCGGGGAACTGATCATCATGGCAATCAAGCTGTATAGCATATCGTTCCGAGGGGATTGGCCATCCGCAGAGTGGAAATTCTTTGGGGTAGTCAGATTACCAAATTTTAACTTTGGCAATGTCAGTTTCACTGAGGCCTGCTTGCTGCATGTATTTAGCGAAAGTGGAACCATAGTTGTAAGGATTATCTTCGCACATGAGTAAGCTCTTCTCACCTCCAATAATAACCTCAAGGTAGGTAATAAAATCCTCAGGGATGTTTCCATTGTGATTAGCTTTAAATCTAGCAAAAATAGCAGCTAAATTAGCAGGCGAAATGTGCTTAGCAGCATCAATTCTAAATCCAGAAAAACCCATTCCCAGCAGAGTGCTGAAATAATCAGCGATTCTTTGACGGACATATTCAGTTTCAGTGTTTAGATCGGCAAGGTTCACAAGCCATCCATAATTCAGAATGAAGCCATCAGTCCAAGAATTTAGAGAGCGCGCGCAGTGGAAATCATTTGGTCCATATGGCACAGCAGGCATTTCCATTCCTGGCCTGCTTCCAGTCACTCTCCAATTTTCATAAGCAAAACCTTGAGACCAGAAAGGGCTACCTCCGCTTGAATTTTTATTACCCCAGTATGTAGATCCGGAACAGTGGTTGGGAAACATATCATTTCCATTGCCAACCATATGATTAACGACTGCATCTGCATACACTCGAACGCCCTTAGATCGGCAGGTGTTTATCATATTTCGGAGCTGTTCGGGAGTACCTTGTCGGGAATAGAGTTTATAGCTCACTGGCTGATATAGCCAATACCAAGGGTTTAACTCTCCATTTTAAGGATGTTCAAAATCTAGGATAGCTTACTGAGGAGGAAACACTTTTATTCCCAAGTATCCAGCTTTTCCGATCATTTAGCATTCCTAAGCAATATCATCGTAAGGCCACCCGAACATTTCAATGATAGATCCTTTTTGCCCATTCTTAAAATTACTAGGCTGATTGACAGCCGGGTGATTCCAAGTAAAGTCTAGTTCATCAAGATCAAGCGATGCTTTTTTCTAACTCCCGTTCCATCCCTCTACTCTAACTTTCAGCAGGGTTTTATCGCCATTTGACACAGTGTAAACATTGGAACTCGATGATTGATCATTGAAGTAATACTTGAGAGTGAGTCCACTGTAGTTAGGGTTGAGTCTGGTGATTACCTAAACGCGTGCACCGCTGGAAATATAAGTAGTTCGTGCATATCCGACAAGAAGGCTATAGTCTTGATATGAATCACGCCAAAGTGGATCTCCTCTGGGAGGTGTTTGAAATGATCTGTTGTTCCAAGTGGCATCATTATCAGTTTGGCTTCCTTTGCAGGCATTTTAGTTATCATAGTTGTTGCAAGAATCTCTGAAGGCCTATATGCTGAAGCAGGAGACAGTGATTAAGAGGACAACAAAAGATAGAACAAAGGTACGTTGGCTCATATTGTATGATTATTGATGATATATTAAAAAATAACCTATTTAATTATCTTACTAGATCATCATTTGCTAGAGCTATAAGTTGACGGCATTAACAGACTTTAATTTAAATCAAACTTAATAAAATCATTTTGCCATTTTTTTATAACATTGTATTTTTTCCATAGAAGAATGTGAAATATGTCATAAGCCCTCTGTTGGTTATTTTTCAGCATTTTCAATTCTTAATAAGGTTAACATTAAGGTCTATGGACAGACTGAAGACAGGTGCTTTGAATCGAAACTTAAATATAGCTCGTATATTTATAAAAAAAAGATATAATAAATGTATAAAGAAGAAATACTTGTATCAGATTCCAATTTATTGTCTATCATTAAATTCAATTAATTATTTAAAATTGGAGAATGGTAGAATTGTGAGTAGCAATGACATCTCCCAATCCTATTATTAAAATAGATCAAATATGCATATTTGCCAATCAGTTTGTTTGACTCAATGTTGATTCAGCGGCCCAGTTCATTATCTTTACAGTATCTCTAAATCGGGAATCCGTTGAACTACATCCTAACACCACGATAAACTCTTAAGTATTATCATTATTAACGAATGACGTCGCTAGGCAGCCGCCCGCTTTGTTCGTAACTCCTGTCTTTATGCCCGTCACTGCTTAGTTTTATAGAAGTCTATTTGTGTTTGTCCAAAATATAGGCTTGCATATCACTCTACCCTCCCGAAAGAATTTAAAAATACCCTTATGCGTGGCAGTGCTGACTACTTTGCGAAAAACCTAATTTTTCATGGCCTCTCTGCACATAGTATAAACATCCTCACAGCAGCTATAATTATTGATATGATCAAGACCATGTGGATTAGCGAATCGTGTCTTACTCATGTTTAGGTCCCTTGTGACTTGGTTCATAAAGTTTATGAACTATTGGGTGTAAAATTTGACACTTTCATAATCTTCAGTCAAATCTATACTTCTAATTTCTAACTAAATGGCTGATTGCTTTACATTAAATTAGGCTCTTATTGCCTGCTTTGTCGAAGTATAAGACTGCTCCCAGGTTTTAGCACAAGACTGTTGCAGAATCATTGCCACTCGGAAGCATCAATCCAAACAGCAAATCTTCTACAGTCATCCATGCATTTTCCAGCAAATCAGCAGTTGTGCCGATGGTTTAGCATGCCCATTGTGTTACTTTGAAGTAGGTTGTCTTTAAATTGATCTTGTATTTCTAGCAGAGTGTAAGACTACAAATGGCAGTCATTATTTTAGTGAGAGAGGCAATTTATCTCTTTAAATTTGATTTGAAACCTAAATGGATAAACTCTTACCATATCGGAGATTGCCAGCGCAGTAAAGCCATGATTTTGCAGTAATAAAATCAAGTGAGGTTGCTGGTGTCTTGGTGTTACTGGGCACTGATTTGCTCTTATGTCCAATTTTGGGAAATTTACATTGTTCCTTTAGGTCAGTGTTGGACATTATGAATATTATGAATGTAATAATTTTAATGTTAGTTATAAACTTTTTTATAGTAAAATCCCAAAGTATTATTCTGCATTAATGAGGAAAATGTTTAGTGATATCATGGATATAAGAATAATAATGTAAATATCACGTTCTAATTTTTGGTTCCCTCGATTTGGCCTCCATAAATTTCTGATATAGAGTCTGAGTAATATTGATCTAGCTGTTTAAAGTTGCCATCTTTTTTTCGTACTCAATAAGTCTTTCTTTGTTTATCTTGTCAATATTTTTATTTATATGCTCCAGCTTTTTAAACTATTACTCAAGGTTCTATAGGCTCAAATTTTTTTGCAATAGATTGTTTTGAAGCTTTTCGTTTTCACTCATCAGGCGAGTCAGTTAAATTTACATTTTTTTACGAATTTGATCGACTTCCATTCGTTTGATGGCTTACAACTCTGATTTTTGTCTTTCTAGCTCTGCGTTAAGTTCTCTTCTAATTCCGCCAGTATCAAGAGTTGAAGTTTGGTTTTTTTTAAGTTATCTCTTTAGATTTTAATCCAATTGTTTGATATAATTGTTCAGTCTCTCAGTATCTCTCTCCATTTAATCGATAATGAACTGTAATTTGTTCTTTTCTCTTTCCTCCTTTTCCCTTAATCTTTCCAGCTGTTTTTCCTTTACTTTCCACAGCCTCTCCTTCTCCCTCTGCTCGTCCTCGATCTTTTCTAACCTTTCTCGATAATGCTGCTTTTCCTCTTCGTATTATTTCCTCTCCTCTCTCCATTTTAGTTCCAACTCCTGCATTAATTCTGTGTATTATCTTCTGACCCTCACAATTTCTTAGTGAAGTCCCTTGACTGTTGCGTTGAGAGTTTAATTATTGATTGCCATTTTGGAAATTTGCTGATTGAGAAAGCCCACATTAGTCTGGTACTCTGACGACATGAGTTCTTTTTCAGACTCTATCTGATGGAAGGACTGATGCAAATTTTTGGTTTAGTTATCGTTCATTTAGGATGTTTATTTAATCCTTTCCTGCAAATGCTAAATTCTGACGTCTCTTTCCTTAAGCCTATCATACATTTCATGCTGCATTCTCTCATATTATTTCTTATCAGACTCAACCATCTTTTCTTTTTCCTTGAGCTGACGATCAAATTCCTTGCGCTCTTCCTTGAGGCCTTCGTAAATGCTGGTGTATCTATTTTCCAAAGCCTAAATGTCGTTGGCATGAATTTTAGTAATTCTTTCTTTCATGTTATCGAGTTCTAGTTCGTTCTATCTTTCAATGATGTACAGCTTCTATTTGAGCATAGTGATCTACGTTTGCAGTTCTTCTCTTTCCGCTTGATGCTGCTCCGATTATTGTTTGAGCCGTTCTAAAAGTTGTGAAATTTCATCATTCTTTAGGCTAATCATTTCCCTAAACCCATTGAGTTCGATGTTGAATAGCTCATCCTGATCATCCACACTTTTCTTTAGGTTTTCTAATTCGAAGTTGAAAATTTTTTAAAACTTCTCTCTCAGTTTATCGAGCTATTAGCTCTTTTCCTGGTAGGACTCATCACTTGCTTTTCTTTGCTTTTCAATGAAATCCTGCAGTCTCCTGATTTCCTCATCTTTTTAATTGCGAACCTTTTCTACTCGGTTGCTAATGACACCCTCTATGTTGTCTTTCTCGTTGATAGTTTTTTTTAATTGCCTGAGCTGGAACTGATAGTTTTCTTCTTTTTCAGCAAACTCTTTTTTCAGAGTTTAGAGCTACCGTCTTTGATTGATGTCATACTTTTCTCTATTTTAGAAGATAGAACTAATTCTTTTTTCCTCGGCCTATTCGAATTTGGCTTTCCATTTGTCTATTTATCTTTGGGATTCGAGTCGTTCTTTGGTCCAATCCTAGCCTTGATTATTTTTATCTTCGACCTTGGTCTTTAAGGTTTAAAGTTCTGATTTTTTTTGGCAAAGCTATTTGTCCTTCCTTTCGATGTCTGTTTGCAAATTGGTGTTTTGTTTGAGTATCATCTCATATTTTAACTCATAATCTTCAGCCCTTCTCAATCTAATACGAGCTTTATTAAGATCATCCTGAAGAGAATTGCAGTCATTTTCTAGTCTATTAACCTTACGTTTGTAGAAATCGATGTCATATTTGGTAGGAGATTAGATATTGATGCGGTTCGCAATTTATAGCTATAATTTTTGAGGGGTGGCCATAACCGTTAGCGATATAATTTTAAGATAGCAATCATCTTATTATTAGAGGCTATAACTAAAATGATTAAATCATTTATTCTCCTTCTCATTGAGAGAATATTTTGAATGATCAGATAAAAAGAAAAGCGAAGTTACGCTAAAATAAGATAATTAATTAATCTAAATCTAATAATGAATAATAGTTTATTTAGTTTAGTATATCACAAGCATTGTTAGTTACATTTGCAGGATCAGAAATGAAGAAACTAAAGTTAATAATGAGTATTTTATCGTTGTATTTGCTAATAAATCTGATTCAAATATTTATCATAGACAGTAAAAGCCAAATTGTTTTACCCTATTAATATTAACAAAATTCTTTATTCAAAAAGACACTTATTCTTATTGATCAATTTCTTGCATCATTGATAGCTTTTTCTTTAATATTAAATTTGCTTAGCATTTGTAACACCTTCTCAGAACATCTTTGTTGGAAAAAATTATGAATCTACTCCCGAGTAATGAAATATCGTAACTTATTCAAAACTTTAAGCCCTCGATAACTAAGTGCTTTACGAACAATAATTGGTTATTCTGGACGAACCCAAGGCTCATAATCATTTGGATCTTTCTTCTTAAAGCGGTCAATTTTCTGAAATTTTGTTAAAGACTTAATTTATTTTGCTACATTTTTGGATTGTTAAACTAGATGTCTCTTGCCTAATCTTTTGAGATATCCAATTGGTTCGTAATATTTTCCCCAAATATCATAAGCTTCTTGCCTACTCTCAGCAATCTTAATTTTAAAACAGCAGCCACTGATATATTTTTTCTAGTTTTTACTCCTGAAAGTAACTTGGTCACTCATCAATTATATTTTAATGCATGTTTTGCCTTCAAAAGTTAAATCTAGCATCCAATCATTCAAGCTAACTACTTCAACTATGTAAAATGAAGTATATACAGACTGGGTTTGTATAAATCGGTTCGAAAGAGCTTAGAAATTATAAATTAACAGAAAAATGTTGGCTTTTTGAGTCAATGACGAATAGTCGAGGCTTTGGTGAATTTTAATATTTTATCAATAGTACGATAGGGATAAGAGGATTGTTAGTTCGAATATTGCGAGCTTTAGTTTGTAAGAAAAATGACATGACTGCATTGAGGGAGTCAATCTAATAATTTTGATTGGTCATTGATGCGTTAAATTTAAATTATTTGCTTCAATATCATCTGATAACTCAACAGATGAAATAATTTAAAATTTGTTAAAATTAAGGTTAGTCAGCATTTATTATTTATTAGGCTTTTACTGATTTTGCACCATTTTACAAATTATCAACATAAATCAATAGAATTAATCAGCAATAAATAAACATTAAAAAATCAATCAGCAGTCAATAATTAAAATTGCCCATATGCAATTTGTACAGTTATTCTCTAATGTATAGCATTTGCTGGTGCTGATAAATGTTTAACAGTTTTTCAGAGCTATTATTTCCGTTTAACAGGTTTTCAATGGCATAAATTAAAGGCTTTGACCCGCTTTTAAACATTGTTTCAGGATTTAACAGTGCAGATTTAATAATGTATTAACCACTGTGTGCTTGCTCGGTATTGAGCCTCGACTCAATAATGGAAAGATCTTAATAAAGTGTATCTTCCAAATATAGATTAAAATCTAGTGTATGAAGAAAAGAGCTTTCCATCTAAACGTATTCCTTGAAGTATTAATTTTTCATCAAACGATTCAGTTTTTTGATGGTCACAGGATAAACTTCATTAAATTTGGTGCACAACAAGAGCAGGGATCCACAGATTAAATCACTGTTTTCTTTGTTTAGAGGTAGATCCAAACATATCAGTTTATCAAGAATACCAATTGCCAAGAATAGCGTACTTTTACTGAAAGACAAACTTTTTTGAGCCTTATAGATTGATTCGATAATGTTATTGCGTTGGGAGAGAACTGCTATCAAAGGAGTGATGATTGACATTTGGTCTTGGTCTTTAAGAATAGGCTGCTGAACGAGAAAGGGAGTGTATTTGTATTGTTGTTGTGAGGGAGATGTTCTTACTTTCATTTTCTATATTTTTGAATTATAAGCAGTCAGAAAGGAAATATAAAATTTGGCACCGAATTTTATAGAATTCGTAGTATACAGGTAATAAAAATATTTGTATTTTAATGTCGAAAACATCAAACCATAGAGTAAATTAGCGTTTAATCCATCCAAAACTTTAGTTTGATAATGAATCTTGAAAAATGCAAATTTAATTCGTGGTATTATAATTTAACTGCTATATTCAAACATTATGAACTATCAATCTGATTATCACAAAGGCACGCTTAACCCCCTTCAGAATTACTATTCTAATTGTCCAGTTGACTCCAAATCCGCTCAAATCAAAAAGTACTCATCTCTTTATGCAGAGTCAAAAGTTCAGATAATATTCCTACTATCAAATCAGACAAGCAGGTTAAGAAACCTTTTATTGAGCCTGGCAATCCTTGTGATGCCTTTGAGGAAATCCTCTCAACCACAGTTGTTAATGAAAATAATATTAACACATATTTTATAGCCAAGGCTTTAAGAGGACCTCTTCTCTATCATGCAAGTCAATAATGCCAAAAAAAATTGCCAGCTAAAAAACCAATCAAAAAAATACCTGATATTCCAGAAGCTTTTGGAGGTATATTTACTTCTCACATGGAAGGCTATGCAACTATTACCCATGAGGGTTTATATCGCCAAACTAACTAGGATAAAATAACAATTTATCTCTAAGAGAATGCTAAGTGGTTCAGTATATATGATGGTCATGGCGGATCTAAATGTTCCCAATTTCTCAAGGAAAGGCTTCATGAAGTATTTTTCAATCTCGATTGGAGAAAAGATATTCCTAATGCTTTGAGGAAAGCTTTCATTGAGGCTGACCATGAATGGAAAAAGAAGGGCGACAATAGTGGCAGCTGTGCCTTGGTAGTTTTTATCTACAATAATGTTTGCTATACTGCCAATTTGGGTGATTCCAGAGCTCTTCTCATCAGTTAGCATTGTAGTAAATGCTATCAAGTGACCAAGGACCACAAACCCTCTAATCCCGATTAACAAAAAAGGATTCTTGAAAATGGGGGAAAGATATATCAGACAACCGCAATCACTGAACTACCCAATGGAATTTATGATATTATCACTGGACCTTTAAGGGTTTATCCAGGAAGATTATCAACCACGAGAACTTTCGGCGATTTCTAGGCCAAATAATCGAAAGAAATTTCACAGAATAAGATTGTGACTAATGAACCAGAGATCAATAGTTTTTAAATTGATGATCATGATTTGATTGTCATGGGATCAGATGGCCTTTGGGATAAATTTTAGAATACTGAGATCGCCAATATTGTGAACCAATTGTTAGAAAACGAGGAAGCCAAGTAAAATTGGTACAACAAAGGAGCTTAATCTCTATTATTATAATCTATGAACAGAGGCTCCACTGATAACATCTCAATAATATTGGTTGGCTTGAACGATCCTTCAACAGTGCGCGAACCTAAAAAAGGAAATGAGCACATAAAAATAATGAGTACCTTAAATAACACCTGCAAAAAGAGATGCAATCCCAGCAGTAACAAATAAAACAGCTACCCCTAAAAAATGAAGGAAATTGATAGTAAAATAATGGAGATAAACCGTAACGCGAATCGAATTTTGCAACAATCCAGAAGATCATGAGCAATGATAATTAACACTTACCACCTTAAATAATAAAATTTTATGAGCTTATGCTCTGCTTTATAGTATTACCATCAGACCTAATTTGCAATTTTTTCATTATTTATATATAAATATTTCTTGATCGCAGATGGACCCCACAGCTCTTAAGCAATATGCGCCAATCATTAAGAACATTCTCAATGTCAATATCATCTTGATTCTATACTACGTTCTGCCCAACCTTAGTTCCTTCCTTTTAACCCTTCTATTAATTGTGTTGTTTAAACCCACATGCCTTCAACTATCCTGCAAATCTGAATCAGCTTGCACTTATGAATTAGGCATTAACTAAAGATTTGATTCTTACCTAAATGCCTCTATAAGTAAAAGTAAGCTAATATTAATACAGAAATAATGGTAATTGTCAGTCTTGGAGTGATTGTTCAAATAACTTATCTGCTTCCAAGTTGGCTCATTTTCTTCTCTGGAGCTCAAATTATTGCGCTTTGGTAGCTTATTGTCAGCTTTGGAGTATTATAGCTCATAGCATGTCAAATAGCAAAAATTGAAGATTCGATCAACAAATTCCTACAAATGATTCCACGTTACGTAGAGAAAAAAGCATGATAGATCTAATCAACCCACCATTTAAAATATAAAATTTATAAAACTAAAATAATAACAATAATAATCAGATCCGTGTCTTTGGAGTTTCGAATAGGCGCGGATGTACCCCACCCCATCCATCATTATGCTCATACCTATCAAGAATTCTTCTTCGAACTAGTAATCTGGTGGTAGATCTTTCTCGTAAGCATTGTCAGTCATTCGCGACTGATCTCACAGTTTTAGCTATTAACAGTTTGTTAATTTCATTATGACTCCATGAGCACATGTTAGGGATCCATTTAATTTTTAATTAAAGACAATTCGATTGGAATTCTCATATTTTTCCTTTGTTACGTCGAGA
>Ga0302186_10000063_pt1 | contig 97522 bp, 88 predicted proteins | sample II_Bog_E1_2_FD_198782 | JGI IMG/M metagenome (GOLD analysis project Ga0302186, IMG submission 198782) | Peat permafrost microbial communities from Stordalen Mire near Abisko, Sweden - II_Bog_E1_1 | ecosystem: Environmental > Terrestrial > Soil > Wetlands > Peat | place: Sweden: Abisko...
AATGAATGTCTAATTTGAGATACATTGTGGCACTGCGCTCGCCTTGGTTAGTTAGTTGCAGGCGTGAATCAACCAAATATGAGGATCTCATCGAAGCATAAGCAAAAATCAAGACTTTTACTTATGCTGAGGGAGAGACTCGAACTCTCATGATGTTACCATCAACGGATTTTGAGTCCATGCTACACTAATGTGCTTAAAGATACTCTATATAAATCAATGGTTCAGGTCAAGGAGATTAGGCATATTTAAGCAGATTTTAGGCGAATATTGCGCTCGGATTGCGCCAGAGTTTTTATAACAGTTCTTCATATTTTCTAAGTGTGGAGCGGTGTGAATTGAGTTGGTCAGGTAAGTCTTTACGGTATAACATCTTAATAGTTTTGGTTTTTACAGGTACCCAGTATTTATACCCAAAAAAAAGCTTTACTGGTGGGGTAATCAAACCACAGGTTTCTGAAAAGTACCACGTAGTCATTTGTTGTAACCATACTTATTAAATTCAATACATTTAAATTAATGCTAGCAATTTTAACTACTTATGTAAAATAGTAGTTTCTGATATGCTTTAATTTTAATCATTAAATTTTACAATAGAATAACTATGAAAGACCTTGGTAATAAAGAAGAAATTGTTATTTATAAATCTAAAAATAAAAGCGTTCACCTAGAAGTTACTATTAGTAATGAAACTGTATGGTTAACTCAAGGGCAAATGACTAAACTTTTTGGCAGGGAACGAAGCGTTATAACAAAGCATATCAATAATGTTTTTCGTGAAGGAGAATTGGCTGAAAAAAGGAATGTGCAAAATATGCACATTACAAATTCGGATAAACCAGTAAAGGTATACAATTTAGATGTGGTAATTTCAGTTGGTTATAGGGTAAAGTCACTTGAAGGCACACAGTTTCGTCAATGGGCAACTAAAGTTCTTAAAGAACATATTATAAATGGTTATACAATCAATCATCATCGAATAAAATCTAATTATGATGCCTTCTTAACAGCCGTAGCTGAGGTTAAAAATTTATTGCCGGCTAATTCAAAAATAAATAATGAAAGTGTTTTAGAGCTTATTACTATGTTTGCTGATACATGGTTTTCGTTGAACGCTTATGATAAAGATAAGCTTACTACTCATGGGGCTACAAAAAAAAGCGTTTCATTAACAGCTAATAAATTGGAAAAAGCTCTAATTGAATTAAAACAGATGCTGATTTCAAAAGGAGAAGCAACAGATATTTTTGGTGTTGAAAGAACTAAAGGTAGTATTGTCGGTATAATTGGTAATGTGATGCAGTCTTTAGGGGAAAAAGATGTATATCAAAGTATAGAGGAAAAAGCAGCACATTTGCTTTATTTTATAATTAAGAATCATCCATTTGTAGATGGTAACAAACGTTGTGGTGCTTATGCTTTCATATGGTTTTTGCAGCAAGCAAAAGTATTAGATGTCTCTCGCATAACACCAACAGCATTAACAGCATTAACTTTATTAATTGCAGAAAGTGATCCTAAAGATAAAAATAGAATGGTTGGTTTGGTATGTTTAGTTTTAAATCGTTAAAATAATGCATATAATTTTAACGGATTTCTAAGAGTTTTAATAAATTTTTAAGATGATTCAGGTCAAGGAGATTGAGCAATTCCTGTACCTAACAAAAAAATAATGATTGACGAGAATAATTATCCAATGTATAAATGCGTCGATACTGCTACACGGATGTTGGTGTTTTTATTCGTTAGGAATAGGTTTATAAAAAACTGTAATATTTTTTAGTCACATGGACGTTTTTCGTAAGAAAGGGACTTCCATATGGCTAAAGCCGTTACAACTATTCCTAGCAGTAAAGCAGAGACTATATTATCTTATGAACAAGATAAGAGTAGTGAAAATCCAAATTTATCTACAATCTTTGACAATTTATTTCCACAATTATTTGCAGATTGTAATAAGGCTTTTTTAGATCTGCAATTTAAACCATATGCTGCAATACTTGGTTTAATTGCGGATCTTGTTGATGATTTTAATCAAGCATTAGAACAAAAAAGTCATAGTATTTACGCACCAATGCCCTCTTCACTACCATATTTGCAACCTACCTCTTCTTAATCGTACATTATCCGAACAGTCACCCTCCTCAGTATATCCACCCATCCCTGTTATGATTAGATCTAAATCTTTTACTAGTGCTACTCCTTGTGTTCCTCTTAGCTTTTCAAGGCACATTAATAACGTTTTACATGCTCTGTGATTATTAATTACTTCGTCATTAAATTGTCTTTGGAACTCAATAATGTGGTTATCTGTTATATAATTTTCATCAAATATTATATTTTGCAATTTCTTACATTGTTTTAAAGCAACAAGCACATTAGTACCTAACGAGACAAGATGGTTATCGGTCAGATCAATTGTTTGTAATTGTGTACAGCTAGATAATGCTCCAAATATAATTTGTAAGCGCGCAGCATCTAATCTGCCAAGCTTGTTATTATTCAGATAAATTATCTGTAATGGTGTACTAGATAATGCTCCAAATATAATTTGTAAGCGCGCAGCATCTAATCTGCCAAGCTTGTTACTCAACAGATCAATTGTTTGTAATTGTGCACAGCTAGATAATGCTCCAAATATAGCTTGTAAGCGCGCAGCATCTAACGAGCCAAGATTATTATTATTCAGATCGATTGTTTGTAATTGTGTACAGCTAGATAATGCTCCAAATATAATTTGTAAGCGCGCAGCATCTAATAAGCCAAGATTGTTATGATTCAGATCAATTGTTTGTAATTGTGTACAGCTAGATAATGCTCCAAATATAATTTGTAAGCGCGCAGCATCTAATAAGTCAAGATTGTTATTACTCAGATCAATTGTCTGTAATGGTGTACTAGATAATGCTCTAAATATAATTTGTAAGAGTGCAGCATCTAACCTGTCAAGATTGTTATCATGCAGATCAATTGTCTGTAATTGTCTACAGCTAGATAATGCTCCAAATATAATTTGTAAGCGTGCAGCATCTAACCTGTCAAGATTGTTATCATGCAGATCAATTGTCTGTAATTGTGTACAGCTAGATAATGCTCCAAATATAATTTGTAAGCGCGCACCATCTAACGAGCCAAGATTATTATTATTCAGATCAATTGTTTGTAATTGTGTACAGCTAGATAATGCTCCAAATATAATTTGTAAGCGCGCAGCATCTAATAAGTCAAGATTGTTACCACTCAGATCAATTGTCTGTAATGGTGTACTAGATAATGCTCCAAATATAATTTGTAAACGCACAGCATCTAATCTGTCAAGATTGTTATAATTCAGATCAACTGTCTGTAATTGTGCACAGCTAGATAATGCTCCAAATATAGCTTGTAAGCGCGCAGCATCTAGCCTGTCAAGATTGTTATGATTCAGATGAATTGTCTGTAATTGTCTACAGCTAGATAATGCTCCAAATATAGCTTGTAAGCGCGCAGCATCTAGCCTGTCAAGATTGTTATCATTCAGATGAATTGTCTGTAATTGTCTACAGCTAGATAATGCTCCAAATATAATTTGTAAGCGCGCACCATCTAATAAGCCAAGATTGTTCTCATCCAGACGAATTGTCTGTAATTGTGTACAGCTAGATAATGCTCCAAATGTAGCTTGTAAGCGCGCAGTATCTAATCCGCCAAGATTGTTATCGACCAGATCAATTATTTGCACTATAGAATGTTGCCCATAAGTTAATAGTTGTTCTATTCCTGTTACTGTCGTCACAAAACTATCTCCTAAAAAAATCTTTAAATTTGGTGCCATTCACACTAAGGTAACAAAACACTACCTTGCATAAAGATGTAGCTGTATCAAAAAGGAAGCAGTATAATCAATGACCCTGTGAAGAATCATCTAATACAATCTAGGTATCCAATAATCTTACAAACACCCTATATGGCTCAAAGATGTGCACACGATAGTAAAAGATGCTAGTCATTAATTTTACTGTTTCAATATGATATCTGTAATATATTAGTTAGCGACAAACCAAACAAGAGCAATATACACTGATTGGCACCTTCAGTAAGGTGTTGGTGCGTAAATAACATGACTTTACAATAATTTGGTCATTTGATTTTAATTCATCATCATAAATTTGTCATGGTTAGAAGGTTTTAAAATAGTGATTATGCAATTTCTCGTCAGCCACTATAATGATTTATTATGATAGACGAACAAGATTTAGATGTATTGTGTTATAATACCCATTCCACCACACTGCCTACTACAATATCTATGGTCCGAACGTTAGATCTTGTGGAAGATGACGAACTAGACGATATAATTGACATTAATACATTGGATCGTAATGATCCTTTTTCAAATTCTGTATCTTCTGCATCATTAGAATTTTCAACACCAATCGAACCGATGATCCCATTTATACTAACTGGCGAACTTGATGATAATAGTGACAACGATACAAAAAACCTTATAGGAAGTTGCAAATCTTTGTTTGGATACTTAGGTGCAGCCGTATTAAGTATGTTATTTTTTTTTATTAGCAATGGAATCAAATCTTTAATAAATTATATCAATCCAAATGCTGAGCTTGTAACAATAGATCCTATATATAAAACGTCTAGCATTATAATAAATACGTTTATTTATAGTGGTTTTGGTAGCGTAGTTTATGGTTTGCATAAATTCATAACATATAAATTACACAATAAACTTACTAAACATGAACAAAAAATAGAACAACTAGAGAAAGAAAAGCGTATATTTATAAAAAATTGTAAAAAGTATACGAATAAATTAGATCGACACCATAAGCATGTAGAATTGTTTATGCAACAAAAGACTGAGCTTGGCTCACATATTATTAGCGAAGCTAACGAAACCTGCGACTTAATTAAAGTACAATTGGAAGATTTACAACAAAATTTAAGTCACTCTATAACAGAAGAATTACATATTACGAAGCTTAATATTGCTGTCGACAACATTACTAAAGATATACGGCAATTCAAAAATACTATTAAAAATGCATCTAAACTATACAAATTAGCACAAAATAATATAGTAATTAAAGACAGTGATTTTACATTAAATATGCTTAAAGATATGGTTTTTACAAAAGTTGAAAAACATGCAAGCCAAAAACACCTATCATTACTTTATGTAACCAGTTTGCCTAGTTCAATCATCTTTAGTGGTGAAACTAATAAAATTGCTAGCATATTAATTCATTTTATTTCTAACGCAATAAAATTTACCGAAAAAGGTTTTGTAAAATTAATTATTAGAGAAGACATTGAACATGGACAAGCTCTCGCACAGGAATCGAAGAAACTGCTGCATTTTGCAGTGCAAGATACCGGGAAGGGTATCGAAACAAGTGAATTGCATTATATGTTTCGACCATATAAAACCGATGATTTAAGTCCAGAAAAGGCGGAAGGTACTGGTCTGGGGCTTTGCCTGGTTAGTGCGTTGGTTAAGCATATAAATAATGAATATCCTTTCAAACATAGTAAGCAATCATTTGGCGTTAGAAGCATGGTTGGTCGTGGATCCATTTTTTGGTGCCGACTGTGGGTATCCATTAATCCAGTTACAGTAGCTACAATTAATCCAACACCACATAACCCTCTCTCTAATAATGTGGCCACAACAATATTAAAACATCATACGTTTCTTAAAGAACAAAGTACATTTGACCTTAATAGTAATGGCTCGGAAAGTTGTTTAATGCCACCATCACCAGGAGCACAATCGCTACAAGCATTTAAGAACCAATTGCTGCTTGGTTCTTAATCGTTTTGTTCTAATGAGAAACCACTCAAAAGGGCGTTGGTGCGTAAATATTTACTTTTGACAGATTTGAATGTTTTGCAAGAATGGGTGAAGTTGTTGGCATATATTCCATTAACCAAGTAAAATCCATTTTATACAATTCACCCAAGGCAATATTATAATTAATTATAAATTTTACCTATGGCTTAAAACGATTTTTTTGTAAGACATTAGACATATATAAAAATTAGTAAATAGTAATTAAAAGTGGTATTAATAAATGTAAACATTACTAAAATGTAGGATGATTTTCTGTTGCAAAGCTAGATCGTAGGACAGAAATAATTTATTAATAGAAAAAAGTGAGGTAAGAAAATAAAATTACATCATAGATTAAATGTTTTACGCAATTACATAGCAGATATCGTATACGGTGCAAATGATGGTATTATTACAACGTTTACACTTATAAGCGGAGCAGAAGGAGCTAAGTTTTCTCCAGTTATTGTTGTTATTTTAGGATTTGTGAATTTACTTGCAGACGGAGTTTCCATGGGAGCTTCAAGTTATTTAAGTATTCGTGCAGGGGATGCAGCGAAGGGGGTGCCTTGTAATTATCTAGAATCTTTTTATCATGGTTTTGCAACTTTTTTATCCTTTATATTATGTGGATCTATACCGTTAATTAGTTTCTTGATCCCAAGATTTTATAAATATCAATTTTGTATTAGTTGTATAATGACAGCAATAGCTTTATTTTCAGTAGGGGCACTGCGAATGGTTGTTGTAGGGCAAAGATGGTTACAAGGTGGTTTAGAAATGTTGTTGATTGGTGGAGTTGCTTCTATTATAGGTTATACAGTAGGAAATGTTTTAACGCTGTGGTTTAATGAATGTCTAATTTGAGATACATTGTGGCACTGCGCTCGCCTTGGTTAGTTAGTTGCAGGCGTGAATCAACCAAATATGAGGATCTCATCGAAGCATAAGCAAAAATCAAGACTTTTACTTATGCCGAGGGAGAGACTCGAACTCTCATGATGTTACCATCAACGGATTTTGAGTCCGCCGCGTCTGCCATTCCACCACCCCGGCTTATACCTAGAGGACATAGTATTAGGATTTATGGTTGTTGTAAATCAACTAGTTATGTATAGTGGGTAACTAGCGTATTACTTATGATTAATATCAAGATTGTCTAAAAATATATTTGATGTAAATTTTGGTATTCAATGGCAAAATTTCATAAGAACTATATGGTTATATACATTCATTGTGTGTTAGAAAAAAACAAAAGAATAGTTAATTTCTTATGGTTCTAATGATTCAGGATCGGCTGGTATTTGATCGGTTTTTTCGTAAAACACGTTAGAGTTATCTGAAGTTTTATTTTTATTTAAGAATGCCAATGATGTTAATGATAAAATGGCTGCAAAAATCAACATATAAGATGGTGACAGCAAGTTATGATCAGTTTGCTTAATAATATAAGTTGCTATTAAAGGAGCAGTCCCGCCCATTAAGGCCATGCTGATATTATGAGCAATAGAAATCCCTGAACATCTTATTTCTAATGGGAACATTTCAAATAGAGTAATTGGGATCCCTCCATAAAACAACCCCATTATAGATATTAAAATAGTTTGTCCAATAAAAACAGAAAATATTCCGCCTGTCTGAAATAAGCTAAATATAGGATAAGATATAAAAACAAAGGCAACACAAGGATATAACAATGAATTTTTATAACCTATTTTATCAGCTATCTTACCACCAAGCAGAGTCATAATTGCAAAAATAATCATATTAGTGGTATTTAAATATTGAGTTGCAACATCTGGTATACCTAGATATTCTCTGAAATATGATGGTAAAAATATAACAAGTGTAAAAAATCCAACAGCAGTTAGTCCATCTAGCATAAAAACTATTAATACCTTATCTAAATGTTTGTTGAATAATTCTTTTATAGGTATAAAGGACGGAGAAGATGTTTTTGTTTTATTAATTAAAGATTCTTTTTCATCTTTTAAATGACGGCGTACATAAATTCCAATTGCACAACCAAACATGCTTAAAATAAATGCAATTCTCCACCCAAAAATGCGAACTTGTTCTGGAGTGAAAATATGCATAATAATTGTCACAATAGTTGAACCAACAATTATACCGATAATTGCACTACATGTAGCCCAACTACCAAAAAAACCACGATTATGTTTAGACGCATGTTCAATAAGAAAAACCATGGAACCTGTAAATTCACCACCTATTGCTAATCCCTGCATAATCCGTAACATTGTTAACAACAATGGTGCTAAAAGACCAATTTGTTGATAGGTTGGCAAACAACCTATTAAGGTAGTAGGAATAGACATAATATAGATAGACAACATTAAAACAATTAAACGACTAGACTTATCGCCTATATGACCAAATAACATAGCTCCTAATGGGCGTGCTATAAAGCCTGCAGCTAACGCCCCAAAAGAACACATTAATTGTGAATAACGATCACCGGCTGGAAAAAATAATTGCCCTAAAATAGGGGCAAAATAGCCATAAATGATAAAATCATACCATTCTAAAGCATTACCAATAACACAAGAAAGAATTAATTTAGTTTCTTGTTTTTTAGCAGAAGTTTGCATTTACGTCAATCCCAAATTTAATTTTAAAAATTATAATACATTAAGTATAACTAATATTTAGATTTTTGAAATTTAGCAAGTTCTTTTAGGGCATTGGAACAATATAAAATATAGAACTATATTTAATGTATCTATTATTAAATTTATTTTGGAGAAAATAGATGTTAATTAATTTAGAAGGTAAAGTCGGATTGATTGTTGGGGTTGCTAATGAAAATAGCATTGCTTGGGGGTGTGCCAAACAAATGCATGAGTGTAAAGCCAAATTAGCTATTACATACGGTAGCGAAAAAACTCAAAAATATACTAAACCATTAGCCGAGCAATTAAATTGTCCTATATTTTTACCAGGAAATGTTGAAAAGGAAGAAGAAATTCAAAAAGTGTTTGCAACTATTGAAAAAGAGTGGGGAAAATTAGATTTTTTATTACATGCAATTGCTTTTGCTCCAAAACAAGATTTACAAGGAAGAGTTGTTGATTGTTCAAAAGAGGGTTTTGCCTTAGCTATGGATATTTCTTGCCATTCTTTAATTAGGTTAGCAAAATATGCAGAACCTTTAATGAAACAGGGTGGTTCTATATTAACAGTTAGTTATTATGGAGCTGAAAAAGTTATTGAAAATTATAATTTAATGGGTATAGCAAAAGCTGCGTTAGAGTCAGCTGCACGTTATTTAGCTTATGAATTAGGTAGCAAAAATATAAGAATGAACGTATTGTCGCCAGGACCAATAATGACTCGTGCCGCTTCTGGTATTTCTGGATTTCAAGGACTTTTAGACAATGCAATTAAAAAAGCTCCATTACATAGAGGAGTAGATATTGATAGTGTGGGTAATTTGGCTGCATTTCTTGTTAGTGATTTAGCAAAAGATATAACTGGGGATGTTTTATACGTAGACGCAGGATATTCTACGGTTGGTTAAAGTAGATAGATCTATAACAATTGAGTTTTCGATATTTAAAAAAATAATGAGAGCTGTTTGAGCCTTGCGAAGCAAGGCGAGTTCGCGAATTATTTTTTTAAATATCGAAAACTCAATTGCAATTAATATATCCATGGAAAGGGAGAAGAATTGATGGAAAATTTAGATCCAATAGTTATTGTTGGTTCTGCTAGAACCCCAATGGGTAGTTTTCAGGGAGTGTTTACTGGATTTAAAGCGCCAGAGTTGGGAGCATTCGCAATACAAGCTGCTGTAAAACGTGCAGGTTTAAAACCAGAAGATATTGACGAAGTGTTAATGGGTTGTGTATTGTCAGCTGGTATTGGGCAGGCACCAGCTAGGCAAGCGGCTATTATGGCTGGCATACCAAAATCTGTAGGCTGTACAACCGTTAATAAAATTTGTGGTTCTGGCATGAAAACCGTGATGCTAGCATGTGATACCATTTTAGCAGGAAGTCACAATGTTATAGTAGCTGGTGGACTAGAAAGTATGACTAATGCACCCTATATGTTAGAGAAAGCTCGTAGCGGATATCGTTTAGGACATGGGCAAATTAAAGATCACATGTTTGTAGATGGTTTAGAAGATGCTTATAGTGCAGGCAAATTGATGGGGGTATTTGCAGAAAAAACTGCAGAAAAGTATAATTTTTCTAGAAAAGCACAAGATGATTTTTCACTAAGTTCTTTAGCTCGTGCTATAAAAGCAAGAGATTCTGGTTATTTTGAAACCGATTTTGAAATTACTCCTGTATCTATTAAATCTAAAAAAGGTGAGTTCATTGTTGTAAAACATGACGAAGAACCATCTCGAGCTAATCCAGATAAAATTCCTCTATTAAAACCTGCATTTCAAGAAAATGGTACAGTAACTGCTGCTAATTCAAGCTCTATTTCTGATGGAGCTGCAGCTTTAGTGTTAATGCGTTTAAGCGAAGCTAATAAAAGAAAACTAAAGCCTATAGCAAAAATTCTTGGGTTTGTAAGTTTTTCTCAGGAACCTGAGTGGTTTACAACAGCTCCAGTCGGAGCGATTAATGCATTATTAAAAAAATTAAATTGGACCACAGATACACCAGATCTTTACGAAATTAATGAAGCTTTTGCAGTAGTTACTATGGCAGCTATGAAAGATCTGAATATTTCATATGATAAAGTTAATATTCATGGTGGTGCTTGTGCAATTGGACATCCACTAGGCGCCTCTGGAACACGTATTATTACTACTTTATTAGGTGGTTTAAAAAATCGTAACAAACGTTTAGGTTTAGCAAGTTTATGTATTGGCGGTGGAGAAGCGACTGCTATCGCAATAGAGATGTTATAGTGTTTTTTAAATTTGTTATGAACGTTTGTATGGTATCTTCGGTCATTCCATAACGCAAAACAATTCTAGTTACAATTGTTTTGTTTTCGGATGGTAGTTGATAGACAGGCAATATCCATCCTTGTTGTTTTAAATCATCTATTAATTGTTGCAAATTAAATTTTGACGTTTGTAATGCAAAAACAACTCCTGGTAATTGTGTACTTGTTTCAGGAGATATTGTAAGTATTTCATTTATTTGCGATAAATAATATTTAAGTGTTTTTGCTAGAAAAAACAATTTATTAATAATCACTTGATAGCCTGCAAATTCTTTTGTTTGAATATAGTAATGCTGTGTTGCTAAATGTGCAGCTGTATGGGAGAAACGTATCCCATATGTATGAATTATTTTACCTAGATAATCTTGTCTAAAAGCATAAGTATCAGGACAAATTATTTTACGCATGAGTAACCAACCTAAACTAGGATAAACTAATCCGTATTTATGGCTAGAAATATTAATGCTGTAAACATGAGAAAGATTAAATCCCCAATCAAATTTTGGATAAACAAATGGGGCTATAAATCCTCCACTTGCTGCGTCCACATGTATAGGTATATGTAAATTATGTTGCTTATCAAAATGTTCAAGAATTTGATTTACTTTTATTATATTATCAAAGCAAAGAGTAGTAGGTGAGCCTAAAGTACAACAAATTCCAATAGTATTAGCATCTATAAGTTTGTTTAACAAGCTTGTATCAATTGTTAAATCATCTTGCAAAATAGGTAACATTTTAATTTTAACATTTAAAAGTTCAGCAGCTTTTTGCCAAGCTATATGGCTATGATTACTAAGAATAATATTAGGAGCTGAGCAAGAATGAATCTCACTTTTGTTGATAGATAAAGATAAGCCTTGCCAGTATTGTTTTAAAAAATACATTCCTAATACAATTGCTTCTGATGAACAGGTGGTTGCAACTACTCGAAATTCATTTTCGTTTTTGGATTGACTTAAATTAAGAATAAATTTTTTACAAACCTCAGAAAATTCTTCTAATTCTGGGTAAGCATTAGTATCAATTCCATTCAGTGGAGTATAACAGGAGAAAATTTTATATGCATCTTCTTGCATATAACTTGTTGAAAAAGTACCTAAATTTTTTAGAGATCGAGCAATCATATTATGATATAGATTTTTCATAATCACTGTTAGTTGCTAGCATAGTTTTTAAATAATTAAACACATAGGCAATCGGGTGTTTTTTGATTAAATTTTGCAGAAAAATTTTAGTGACTTGTACACAAGGACCAGCTAATGGTGATTCATGAATTGTAAGATCTGGATTTGAATTTGCTTCAATAATAAATCCTCTAGATTTTTTAATAGGGATCATGATATCTTCACAGATAATATCAAATCCCACTAAATTTAACTCAAGAAGTTTGGCAGCTTTACAGGCTAATTTAGCATTTGCTCGGCAAATAGATTTACCTAAAGATGTCATTGTGCCACCACGAGTAGAATTACATGTATAACATAATACGATTTTTTCGTTATTTTTTGGAATATAATCTAAAGTTATATTCATCTCTTTTAGTTTAGTTTCGTATTCTCTATCTACTTTTATTTTATCTAATGTAACAGTTGTAATTTTAACGCGTTTTTCATTTTCAATATCAATTAATTCAGCAATACTATGTTTTTCATCACCAATTACACAAGCTGGATCACGTTTAGTGACAGCTATTACTTTATTAAAAAAAACCAGCACACGGTAAGATGTTAAACCTTGCTCAAAGGTTTCTAGCGAAATAAAGTCATGATTTTCTGCAGTTTCATTTAAATATTCAATAAGTACTTGTTCATTTTTTATGTTACAAAAAACATCAAAACCACAACTGGTGCCGGCTGTTGGTTTGGCGACAATTGGGTAATTAAGTTTTGGTAAAGTCCAAACACCATTAACGCGATCTTTAATAGAAACTGCAGTAGCTAAAGGTACTGGGAAGCCTGCTTTATTAAGAAGATGATTAACAGAATATTTATTAAGTGCAATGTTATCGGTGGCACCATTATTAAATGGTGTGTATCCATGACGGAAATAATAGGTTTTCCCAGCCAATACCACAGAAACTCCTTCAAATTCATACCGATATTCCATTGGTAAATTTAATTCTTTGGCAGCTTGAAGATAAAGAAATAATGTTCTATTCATAATATCCTTCTATGATTTACTCATTTCATCCAGCAGGTGCTGGAGGAGGTGCTGCTCCCCCAGGTGCTGCTGGTGATCCTCCACCACCAGGTGGTTTTGCTCCCCCGCCGCTTGCTCCTCCTGCACCGTCACCAGGTGATGGTGCGTCTCCTCCTCCTCTAGTAGCTTTACCAGCTGCATCTAAAGAAGGGTTGCCGCCTTCTTCTGAAGCACCTTCAGTACTATCACTGTTTTTCGATTTAGAGTCGTCTTTCATTCCAGAACCATCTTTTTTACCGCCACCACCACCACCTACTTTGTCTTTCATTGAGTTAGCAGCACTTGCAGCCCCACCTTTTATTGAGCCCATAGCTTTTTCGTTACCCGATTCCATTGTTCCTTTGGCATCTTTAATAGCGGATGTATCGGTTTGTTCACCGCTAACTCCAATCCAACTTAATATTTTATCTGGTAGGTGGTGAATAAGTGAGTAACATTTATTTATCAAAGCTATGCAAAAACCAACATATAACATAAGCATACCTATCCAACCAAACATAGATCTACCGGTTCCACTAACTACAGAAGCGAGGCTAGTTCTAAATCCTTGATTTATCATTATCATAGTGGTTTTAAAAAGCTTGGCTGCTAGTAAAAGTCCTATAATTGTCAACATTGGTCTTAAAAAAATAGTGGCTATCATTCCAAGAGCTGGAGTTACTTTACCAAGTTCGTCTTGCGAAGGTATTATTAAACCTAATGCTACTACAGGAGCTGCAACTACTGCTTCTATAACCGAGATAAACCAACCTAGCGCAGTAACAGCAAAGATCATATAGGGTACCATCGGTATATAAATAGACATTGTTGCACCCAGTGTTTCTAATGTACCTGCTATTGCTAACCCCATTGGCAGCATAGATATAAATGCTCCCAATATTCCGTATCCAACAGGATTAGTAGCAGCGCATATAGAAGACACTACAGTTAGAGCAAAAGAAGCAGCCATAATACCGATCCACATTCCTTCCGCCGCATCCATAAATGTTTTTCCAGCACCAGCTATAGTTAATAATGGATCATTGTTATTTGGGGAAAATAGTTGATCCATGAGAGTCATAGACACTTCATTAAGTACTATTATTGGGATCATCATTATTGGATTTACAACCATTAATGCATAAATAGCACGATCACCAGACATATTAAGCCCATCACCTTGATAATTACCTTGTGGTGGAATAAATAATCCACTTATTGCCCCATCCGACAGAGCTGTGGAAAATTGATTGAGTATGCTTCCAAGTGTTGGTGGTCCAAGGTTAGCCCTGGTTATTGCTGCTGTTTGTAAATCGCTTAATGGTCCACCGGTAAGTAATTGTCCGGTTACTTTGTTTGGAGGATCGTTTGTAGCTGTACTTAACAATGGTTGCGTTGTACCACTAGTAAATTGATAATAATAAGCACCAGCGAGCATCCAGCCATATTTTTTACTATCTTCTAACTTAACTGCCAACGATGTTCCAGGATTTATAGAGCCACCGGCATTAAGTACCATTTCATTTTTAGTTAGGGTAGCAAGAGTTTTTTCGTAAGATAATATTGAGCTGTATAACAAACCTGAATCTGATCCACCAGAATAATCTGGTAATTTTACACTACCAGAAGAATCTGGTACTAGGTTTGCAATATCTCTAGCTAACGGCTGAACATAAGTCAAAATAGCATCTATAGCTTGGCTTTTCGTGTTATAAGCATTCATAACTAGTTGTTGTTTTTGTAAATTAGTTAAATTAATATTAGCCAAATTATCATTTAAAGAAGCTCCTATAGAAACGGAACCACAGATATCTTGTCTGGTAGTATTAGTTGGATCATTAGCGCCAAATATTATTTTTCCAGAGATGTTTGGATTAGCCCCTGATGTAATTGGCTGGACAATAGAATAATGGCCTAATGGAGCTCCTGTTGAACTTAATAAAAAAGTATCGGCATATTTATTAAGTACCTCCATACATACTAATGTTCTAAGTAAATCTTTACTTAATGTAGTTCCATTGGATATTAGTTGAGGAACAATACCTCCTGTTGATACATTTTGGGTAACACTTACTCCTGCCGCTAAATTGTCTGCTATTAGATCCCAGATCATGTCTGCAGCGCCTATACCATTTATTACAATCCATATTACGGTAACTTGTAATAATGAATAACCAGAACCTGGAACTGGGGCTAATAATAGTAATCCCATTGCGGAACGTAATGGGATCCAAACAGAAGAAAATTTTTTGCCCATGACTTCTCCTTCATGGGCTGTATTTATAACAGATAAAGCACTCGTATAAGACAATATAAATATAGCTACTGCTAATACTATGCCATTAAAAATTTGAAATAAACTACCTAAAAATGCAGTTGAATCACCAGATGCACCTAAGTTAATACCGCCAATACTACCGCCAAATACCATACTTAAATATTCTACAGATTTATCAGTAATTGGTGGATCAAATACTCCGGCTATAGCATCATTTGGTATAAAACATAATACAACAATAAAAGTAAGTAATAGACATAAAAGATTTGCTTTTATGAGTTTTTTCATTAATTCAACCAGTCTTTAAAAGTTAAACCAAGTTTTTTTTTAGTGACTTGGATTAACCAAAAATGATATCTAAAAGTTTTAGATAAACTTAAAATAGTAACCCCTATGCCTAAAATAAAACTATATAAATTTTTATACTGTATAGTAATGAACATGGTATAACCGAATAACAAGATGCTAATTGTTAAAGATATTAGAAACAGTTTTAAAAATTCTTTTTTACGGGAAAGTATATCTTGTTCATTTAATTGTAAACGTTCCATGGCTTGTTCAAAAGTTTCTTTGTAGCTTGGTTGTTCTGTATAAAAGAGGTTTTTGCTATAATTAATTATATAGTTAATATTGGCCTTATGACTATCGGTATTAAACCAATCAGTAATTTTAAAATTAACCACATGGCCAACAGCTTTTTTAGTTCCAGAGAACAGTCCCATGATGTATCCTTTTTATATATAATATTATTATACTGCATAAATATAGATGTAATAATATATCTATTCTTATAGCTTCTTTAGCAATAAGATTAATGAAGTTTTGTATAATTATAGCTATAAAGCTATTCTTTAAATAAATTATTAATACATAAAGTTTTAGTTGGTAAGGTTACTATTGGACGGAGAATTACATCATGCCAGATCTACACTTAGATGCAGTACATGCCTTTTGGGATAGCTATGATAGACGGGTTTTATATAGAGTAATCGTTGCATTAGAGAGTGTGGAAAGTTGGGCCGCCGATCTTGATCCAAAGATTGAGCTTGCTATTATTAAACTTGGTCAAGCTATGGATCTAGTTCATAGTGTAGATTTTACTGGTTATGAGGAAAAAATAATCAACATTTTAGCTTATTTACGAGCGAGCCGTGCTATAAAAATTTTACAAACTATAGATAATTTAAAACCTGGTTCAGCTGCTAAATTATTAACCTATGCAGAAGAACAGGCGGTTTCTAAGGCCGGGAAACCAGTTAATCATAGTGCAAAATTATTTTTAGAGCGTAATTTAGTATTTGAAAGAATGCAGCTATTATCTAGAATTTTTTCGGTACAAAGGATTACTTTAATATTAAATGCATTAGAAAAAATATAATTATAAGGTTTAAAGTAATATGAATTTATCGCAATTATCTAAAAAATTATTAAATTTGAATTATTTGTTATCAATCTTTATATGTATATTAATTGTTCAGATTCCGCAAATTAGTTATTCTCTTGATGAAAATGATATAAAAAAAAATGAATATTTGTCTTTAAGATTAAAAGAATTACAAAACAACGATCAATGGCAACAATTTATTAAACACAAGGAATTTTCAGATATTAATTATGATTTATATAGAATTACTGGACCTAATATGCATGATAAAGTGCTTTTAGGGGAAGATCCAAAAGGATATCTTGTAAATAAACATAATGAGATGTTTTGTTTTAATCAAGCTGATAAAGCCTGCAAAGTGCATTCTAGTTTATATGTATATGGAGATATGAGAGCTTCTATATTGTTAAATAATAATTTCTATAAAAATTTAGAAGAAACTGAATTAGCAAGGGAAGTTATGAGAAATATCATTAATCCATTCCCATCTAACATACAAATGGAAATGCAGGATGCAAGTCTTCATAACAAAGAACTTCCCGAAAACAAAGCAGCTTTAGCAGAAACATATGTTTCTCAGGCTAGGTTAGCAGTTGTTAGAAATTCTTTTAACACGATGTTTTTAAATAGATTGCCATTAGATTTATTAGAAGGAAAAACATCTACTAGCAAAAAAAAATTTTCTAGATTAAGCATTATGGAGATCGCCGCAAAAGAGCGTTTTGAAGATCCTAAGTGGCAAGGATCTATAGACACTGCAAGTCAAGATGATTTGCTCAAAGAACTTGTAAAAATAGACTCGTTTAAAGTTTGGATGGATTACCATAAATACAAACAGAATGAACGAATAGAGGCATTATTAGCTACTATGGTGGCTCAACAAGTGAGCATTAATCAATTGTTAATAGATCAAAATGCAAAAAATCATTAATTGGTTATTTAAAAACAATCTAGATTATTTTTTTGCACAATCTAAAATACATGTGACTTGGCAGCTAACGGTTGCAGCGGTTGTTGGTTGGTTCTATTTGATATTTTTATATCCAGCAATAATTTTATACACTATATATGTTTTAATTATGATGTTAATTATATTATTGCATATTTTAGTTGTTAAACATTTCAACCTAAAATTTGACGAACATATAAACATACAACCAGTTCAAACTAATAATTTTTTTATTTTTTTGTTAAAGATGTTGTTTTTGCAAGGCAGGCTGTTTTTGTTAGCTACTTGGGTGTGTAGTAACTTATTGGTACAAGGAGAGTTAAACAGTAGGTTAACAGATATTTCTATTAATTTAATGCCAAATTTTTCATTTGTTATGTTAGTTGATGGAGTAGTTAATTGGATTGTATTTATTAGTGTATTATTAGGAATTGGTTTTTATAAATATCATTTTAAATTTTCTAACATACGATTTGCAAAGTGTTTATTACCCAACGTAAGTAACCAAGCAAAGTTGTTTTTTTATAACATTATTTTGGGAATGGAATCTTATATTAGAGTTATGAGTTTTATTACGTTGTTGACTGTATTATCAGTTGCTCTATTTTCCATTATTTCCAGCAAATATAAATTATTTGATTTTTTAAAATATCCGATGATTACTTCTTTTGTTATATTGGTTGTTTTTTATTACTCCAAGCAGAATTTAGAAAAATCCATTGACTTTTGTTGCAAAAAAAAATCAATGGATTTTATAAATATTTTTATGATATTGTTTTTTTGCTGTAATATAGTTATTTTTGTTGTTAATCAACTTTTATTAGGACAGATAGAATTTTTAAAAATTTTATCTGAGCAATTAACAACAAAAAGTATTTTTATAAATAATTTTTTTAAAAATACTATTGTTAACCAAGATAGAATAAAAATTTTATTTATTGGGTTGAATATTGTTTTAACTGCAGGTGCTTCTGATTTATTTATAAAGCAGGTTAGTGGTTACAAAATCGGTGTCATATACTTTGCTAGCTGCATTTTCCCATTGATTTATAGTATCTTTTTTTGTGATGCTAGATTTAATGTTGTTTTAAATAATTTATTAACTACTAACACAGCTAATTTATTGATGCTGTTGGCAATTGTGGTAACTTGTAAAATGAACTATAAAAATATTTATCATGTGTTTTGTTTTTTTAATTTAAAACCTGGTCAACAGTATGGAACTATGCAGTCAGTTAAAGTTGGATTTAGTTTGATTATTAAAAGAACAATTACTATATATTTTTTATATTTAAGTAGCTATTATATGTTTTCTTGGATTTTAACAGAGCATGTAATTGCTATAGCTGTATTATCTATATTATCTATTGTATCGATGTTAATCGGTAAAATATTATGGTGCACAAGAGACGTCAAAGCTTTGTTCCCTAATTTAGAATCTACCTAGACATAGCTCATACTTTTAAACCTGATATATCCCCACAAAATTTTGGCCTCACCCCTTCAAGATTAACTATAATTCATGCTTACCAGGTCCCTCTCCAACAAAAATTGTTGGAGAGGGCGTTCACTTGCGGTATTTGTTAGGCATAATAATTTATATTTTCATGAGTGTAATAAAAGATGTATGAGAAAAATAATTAAAACTTAAATATTGGTACATAGCATTTTCATTCATAATTATATGTTTATTTGACAAAAAATTCGTGAACGCCCTCTCCAACAATTTTTGTTGGAGAGGGACCTGGTAAGCATGAATTATAGTTAATCTTGAAGGGGTGAGGCCAAAATTTTGTGGGGATTACTCAGTTTTAAACGAGCGTTTGTTTGAGCGTAGCTCGTGTACGCGAGTGAAAAAGTATGAGCTATGTCTAGGTAGATTTTTAACTGTCTCCAGATAACGAATTAAAATCAATTCCTTGTTCCTCTATAATTATTTTTAAAGCTTTTAATGCTTCTGTTTGTAATTGTCGTACTCGTTCTCTAGTTAAACCAATTTCTTGTCCAGTTTGTTCTAATGTATTTGGCTCACCATCATTTAAACCGAAACGTAATTCCACTACAGATTTTTGGGTTGCAGTTAATTTTGATAGCCAATTACTTATTGTTTCTTTTAAGGCGTGTTTAGATGCTATTTTGGCAGGATCTAATAAATCATTGCCAACTGTATCAAGTAATGATTTATTAATATTATCTGAAATAGGAGCATCAATAGAGATTATTTTTTCATTTAAACATAAAGTGTTTTCTACTTCTTTTTCGGATTTACTTAATTTTATAGCAATTTCATCAGCAGTTGGTTCATGATTCATTTGTTTTCCTAATTCATGTCTAGTTCTTAAACATGAATTTAGTTTTTTCATTACATGCACCGGTAATCTGATGGTGCGATTTTGACTCATAATAGCTCTTTCGATGGTTTGTTGGATCCACCAAGCACTGTAAGTAGAAAATCTAAACCCTCGTTCTGGATCAAATTTTTCAACAGCGCGCATTAGACCTAAATTACCTTCTTCAATTAAATCTAAAATGGCCATGCCGCTTCTTAAATATTTTCTTGCAATTTTTATAACTAATCGTAAATTGCTTTCTATCATTTTTTTTCTAGCATGAAGATCGCCTTGTTTGCTTAAGCGAGAATAATAGATCTCTTCCTCTTTAGTTAAAAGAGGAGCAATGCCAACTTCTCGAAGGTATATATCTGTAGGATCTTTAGATTTAGTATATTTTAGTTCTACTGTATTATTACTATCTTCTGAGTTAGTATTTTCCAAACATTCTTCAGTAACAATATTTTTTGGTTCATTAGCAAAATCTAGATCTGTTAATTCTTCATCCTCTTCTTTTTCTTCATGTTCTTCTAAAAGAATTTCTTGTTCTGTAATTAAATTTAAATTATTTAATTTTACAGATTTTTTGGATTTTCTAATATGTTGTTGCATAGATACGTGCGCCTACAATCTTTATAATTTTTTTATTTGTAATTACTTATAAATTCGGCCAAAATGGCTTATAACTTTAATTTAAGTATTTAATTAAAGAAGATTTGTAAGGATTGTTAGATTTAAGGGGTAGTGCCAGTTGGTATAGGAGTTGTAGGACAAGGTGATGACAAATATTTACTAATATTAGATGCTGCTCCAGTGCAGTAGTATTGCAAGTCTCCAGTTTCAGTAAGAATTGCTGGAAATGACATTATTATAGCATTAGAGGAATTACATAAGTTTAAAGTACAAGAAGTCCCACTTGTTGAGGAAGGGGTACAAGAAGTTCCACTTATGATAGTAGATGCTATGTTTTGTGATCCATTAAAAGTTTGGTTAATGAAATTCAAGGGTGGACAAGCTTTGTTTTTTGAATAATAACTATACATAATTATTTTATTTTGTTCGACTGTACTAAGAGCACTGCTGTATAGCGCCTTAATTTTATAATCTTGATAGGTATAAATTGATGTTGCGCATAAGATACAAACTATAGTAACAGTAATTAGGATTTCAATTAAAGATAGCGCGGTTAATTTAAAAAAATGTTTATACATATATTTTATAATATAATAGGTCAGAATTTATGAAAATAACCCGTTATTTATTTTTTATTGGGTTACGTTATTTTCTAGTAAAAAGAAAAGATCATTTTGTATCTTTTATATCTACTGTTTCGATGTTGGGTATTGCATTAGGGGTTGCTGTATTAATTACGGTTTTATCGGTAATGAATGGTTTTAGCAAAGAAATTCGCGCAAAAATTCTGAGTATAACCCCACATATAACTTTAAAAAGCTTTTCTGGGACATTAAATTCTTGGCAAGTTATTGTTGATGATTTAAAAAAAATTAATCAAGTGACTGGCATTGCTCCCTATATTGCCCAACATGGGTTGTTAGCTTGGAGCGGGTACAGCAAACCTGTTATGGTAATAGGTATTGATGCATTGCAAATAGAAAATATTTATCCACTAAATAACAATGTTGTAACTGGTAGTATATCTGAATTACAGCCAAACAGATTTAATATTTTATTAGGCCAAGATTTGGCCGACAGTTTAGGTATTCAAGTTAACGATACAGTGGCATTAATTATCCCACAAGTTAATATTTCTCCGCTTGGAGTTATGCCTAGAATTAAAAAATTAAAAATAGGTGGTATTTTTAAAAGCAGCACTCCATATGATCAAAATCATATTTTTTTAAATATTTCAGATGCTAGCAAATTATATAAAATGCAATCTGGAATTACTGGAATTCAGATGAAAATTATTGATGAATTAGCTGTTAAAAAAATTTCTTCTCAAATTAGCAGTATGTTTAATCATCAATATTCTGTGTCGGATTGGACTTTAGAATTTAGTGCTTTTTTTGAAGCTATGAAAATGGAAAAAACTGTTATGTGGTGTATTTTATTGTTAATTATTGCGGTTGCTGCATTTAATTTAGTTTCCAGTTTAATTATGTTAGTTACAGACAAAAGATCAGATATTGCTATCTTGAGGGTTATGGGGGCAACTTACAAAGAAATAATGTTGATTTTTATGATTCAAGGTAGTGCCATAGGATTAATTGGTACAGTGGCTGGATTAATTATTGGTTTAGTGTTGGCATATAATGTAACAGACTTAGTTGATTTTTTACAAAATATTTTTAATGTTAAATTTGTTTCAGAAGAAGCTTATTTTATTGGTTTTGTGCCATCTGATATTCATGGATGGGATGTTTTTTGGATTTGTGCATTATCATTATTTATGAGTTTTGTGGCAACACTATATCCAGCATGGAGAGCTAGTAATGTAAAACCAGCCGAGGCATTACGTTATGAATGATATTGTTTTAGAGTGTAAAAAAGTAAGTAAAAATTTTTTTGATGGAACTAAATTAGTACCTATATTATCAGAAGTTGATTTGACAATTTTAAAAGGCCAACAAATAGCTATTATGGGTAGATCTGGATCTGGAAAAACCACATTATTACAATTATTAGGTGGATTAGATTCGCCTACAACTGGTGCTATAGTGCTTTGCAATAAGGATTTAAATAATATTAATGAACAAGATAAAGCGTATTTGCGTAATAACAAAATTGGTTTTATTTATCAATTACATCATTTGTTAGCAGAATTTACTGCCTTAGAAAATGTTTGTATGCCATTATTAATTCAAAAGATGTCGTTAAAAATTGCTAAAGACTTAGCAGCTGTTTTATTAGAAGAAGTAGGGCTTAGTCATAGATTACATTTTACTCCAAATAAATTATCTGGTGGTGAAAGGCAGAGAGTAGCTATTGCTAGAGCATTAATTAATAATCCAGACTGTATTTTAGCTGATGAACCAACAGGTAATTTAGATGCGGAAAGCGCTGAGATGGTAATGGAGTTAATTAATAATTTAAATAAAAAACGACGAGCTGCGGTTATTATGGTAACTCATGATATTAATTTGGCTAAGAAGTTTGATCGTATTTATCAATTGCAACATGGAAAATTGATTTGATTTTTTTGATGTTCAGGCACACAATGCCATTTGTGTTTATTAAAAAAATGGATGCTAAATTTATATGATAAATCAATCGTATGGACCAACAAATGGATTAACTGCTAGACTTGAATATGTTTTTGAAGAACGTAAACGTTCTTGGATAATGCTTCTTATATATAACGAAGAAATTAATGGGTTATATGTGCGTCAATCTAGCGTTTTACAAAACTTATTATTGAGATATTATCCTCAAACTATACTTAATCTTGCTTCTATATGCTTGGATTCTTTAAGTTCGATAACACTTCAAATGGTATTTCATGAATTGGCCCAATGTCATGGTTTAGAAAAGCTTGATTTATCTAACAATAATATTGGTGCTTTTAAAGCAGAAGATTTCCAAAAATTATGCGATGCAATAACACTATGTCACAATTTAAAAAGTATTGATATTACTAAAAATAATTTCAATAAAGCGCAAAAACAGCAAATAAATCAAATTGCACAAAATAAAAATATATTAATAATTCAGGATCCAGATGTTAGGGTTTCTAAAAAGCCTAGACTTACTCTAGGTAGATGTTAATTCGGGTTTTCTGCTATTTGTGGTGATATTTTTTTTATTATTTCAAGCATGTTTCTAGCCCTTTAACCCTAATTTGTTCTGATAGCGGGAAGTCATGATTACCAGGTATAACTACAGTCAGGCTATCCAATTTTAGATACTCTATAGCAATTTTCATAGATCTGGTTATTTTAGGAGAGTCGGTATATTTAAATTCAAACCCTTTTTTCTTACCATTTTGAATAATTATTAAATCCAATTCAGCATGGTTATGGGTAGCCCAAAAATAACAATCTTCAGGATCTGCTTTGTTAGATCTAATTGTTTCTTCAAGAGCAAAACCTTCCCAGCTTGCTCCTAATTTTGGGTTAGTAATTAACGAATCGTAATCAGTTATACCTATTAAAGAGTGTAAAATACCACTATCTCTAAAATAAATTTTAGGAGACTTTACTTGTCGCTTAGTTATATTTTCAAACCATGGGGTTAATTTACGGATCATAAATGTCCCTATTAAAATATCTAAATAGCGTTTAATAGTTGTATCAGAATATCCTAACGAAGTACCTAATTCTGAAGCATTAAAAATATTGCCATGCACATGAGTCAGCATTTGCCAAAATCTACGCATTGTTTCAGCTGGAATATTAATTCCTAACCCTGGGATGTCTCTTTCTAAAAAAGTTTTAATATATTCTTTGCGCCATGCAAGGCTTATATCCAATTTCTCTGTAAGATAAGATAATGGGAAGCCACCGTGTAGCCATAATTTTTTTAAATCATGCACCTCGGAGAATGAAAATGGAGTTAATTCTATATGACTTATTCGTCCAGCTAAAGTTTCTGATGATTGGTTAATTAAATCACGAGATGCACTACCCAAGATCAAAAATCTTTTTTTATATTGATCTACTAGAACCCGTAAAATTGAAAATAAACCTGGCTTTTTTTGGATTTCGTCAATAACAATCAAACCATTTAATTCTGATAAAGCTAATTTAGGGTTTTCTAATCTAGATAAATCATGCGGATCTTCTAAATCAAAAAAATGTACAATTGGTTGTTTTTTAGCATACATGTTAGCAAGGGTGCTTTTACCACACTGCCTTGGACCTAAAATCGCACAAACAGGTGTAACTGCAAAAGATTTTTCTATGGTAATTAAGTATTGTTCTCTTTCCATTAGTTTATTATATAGATCCACCATGAAAATTCCAAGTTTAAAGTTGAAATTTCATGGTAATTACCAAACGTACTTAAATTTCATGGGTATATATGGTATATATAATGTAATTATTTACTATTTTTTATGTTTATTACGTCGTTTAGCGCGTTCTTTCCAATTTTTTACCGTAATATACCACCATAACCATTTAATAATAATATTACCCAATAATGCAGAAACTACTCCACAAATTAAACATCCTAATAAAAATGGTTCCCAAATATCACCAATCAAAGAAGTTAACCAATCTATAGATAATTCAAAATTAAAAGGTTTAATTGGTATTTCTAAAATTTTAGCTCCAATTATATAAGCAAACATAAATAATGGAGGCATAGTGATTGGGTTGGTAAGCCATACTAATGCAATTGATAACGGTAAATTAGCATTAAATATAATGGCTCCAAACGCTGCTAATGTCATTTGAAATGGTACTGGGATCCAAGCAATAAATAAACCTACCGCGAATGCTTTAGGTACAGAGTAACGATTAAAGTGCCATAAATTAGGATTATGAATAAATTTTCCAAAAATATTTAATATTTTATATTGTTTAAGCTTTTCTCGATCTGGAGAAACTTTTTTTAAATACCGTTGAATCATAACTTTTTCTCTAAATAATTTTTATATAATTTTGTTATATTTAAATAGCAACAAATGTGTTGTTATTTTTAATATGCAAACTATCAGGCAACCCATAAATTTTAATATACAAGTTTTTGCCAGCTTTTTTTTGTTTGGCATTTGTTTGTTACATATGTTTTATTATTACAAAAGGTATTTATTATTAATTCTAATATTGCTTTTATTATTTTGTTATTGCCTATATCTATATGATAAGTTTAATCAATTTAAGCATTTATTACTATGGTTAGCATTAAATTTATTTAGTGTTGGCTTAGGTTTCTCATGGATGTGGTTGCACGTAGATTTGTTCAAAAAGAATAGTTGGCTGTCTTGTTTGGTGGAAGGTAAACCAATGTTGGTTCAGGGTAAAATAATTGATGTATCTTACCCGATACAAAGCTCACTTGATGCTGAACTACCATCTTCTATAAAATCTGGTAAATCTGTAGAATTTGATGTAAAAATATATAAACTTATCAGTTCCACAACTAACGATATGTTCAATGGTATTCCAAATGCTATTAATAATAAGGTGCGTGTTAAGTGGATTAATGCTCATAATAATATTTTACCGGGCGATGACTGGCAGCTATATCTTAAGTTAAAAAAACCAAGGAATTTTTCGACTTATGGTAGTTTTGATTTAGAAAAACATTTGTTTGTACAGCGTATCGAAATGGTCGGTAAAGTTATTAATAGTTCAAAAAATTTATTAATAAATTCTAATAAAACAAATTGTAGTATAAATAAAATAAGAAATTTTATTGCTAATAAAATAAATATTGCTGCAACAAAATGGCATTTAAGTAAAAAAGGCATAATTCTAGCATTGGGTCTGGGTACTAAATACGATATCTCACAAACAGACATAACAATTTTTCAAGATACAGGTACGGCACATTTATTAGCTATTTCTGGGTTACATATAGGGTTTATAGCTAATTTAATGTTTTTGTTTATTAGTTTTTTATGGAAAAAGTTAACATCCAAACAATTATTAGAAAAGTTACCTGCCCCTATAGTTGGCTCGATAGGTAGTATATTAAGTGCAATTATTTATGCCAATTTAGCTGGATTAAGTGTTGCAACAAAGCGTGCATTAATGATGACATGTTTATATTTTGCAGGAATCATATGGTGCAAAATTATTAATATTAAACAAATTTATTTTTTAGCCATAATAGTAATTTTGATTTTGGATCCGTTTGCAAGTTTATCTAGTAGTTTTTGGTTATCATTTTGGGCAGTTGGAATTTTAATATATAATTTTAAAAATGTACCAAATATAGTTATTCATAATAAACCACGTATAATATTTATAAAAATATTCAATTTAATAAAAACTAACTGGATAATGTTAGTTGGTTTATTACCAATTAATGGTCTGTTTTTTGGAAAAATTTGTTTAATATCTTGCTTAGCTAATTTCATAGCGATACCTTGGGTAAATTTTTTAATATTACCTTGGATCTTAGTTGGTTTATTATTATATGGTATTTTTAATATAACTTTTTCTAAGTGTTTTTTTATTTTTGCAGATGTTAATTTAAATTTATTGTTAAGTATATTAAAAAAATTGCCACTTATTCCGTATGCAACTATAGAAATAGCAACACCTAATGTGTCGAGTTTTTTAATAAGTTGCGTTGGTAGTTTATGGTTACTTACTCCTAAAGGATTATTAAATAAATATTTAGCTTTAATTTGTTTTTTACCGTTGTTTTTCAGTAAAAAATCGTTTCCGCAATATGGTGATGCATTTGTTTCGATACTAGATGTTGGCCAAGGGTTGGCTACTGTTATTCAACTTAAGGATCATATTTTATTATATGATACTGGACCACCTAATAAAGTAGCTATAAATTATTTGAAAAGCTTAAACCATACTACGATAGAGCAAGCAATTATTAGCCATACAGATTTGGATCATATCGGTGGACTTGAAGAGCTTATTAAACAACAGATGGTTAAAAATTTTTCTACTAGTGTAAATTATAAAATAGTTAATTTGTCTGCTAGTTTATGTCAATCTAATTATATTTGGCATTTAGACGGAGTAGAGTTTGAATTTTTATATCCAGAACAATTTGGTAATAATATTAATATTTTAAATAAAAATGATAATAGTTGTGTGTTACAAATGCGCACTAATAAACACAGGGTGTTATTTACTGGGGACATTAGTCAAAAATTAGAAAAATTTTTAGTGCAGAAATATTCTCATAAATTGAAGTCTGATGTTTTATTAATACCACATCATGGTAGTCATGGTTCATCATCTGAACAGTTTATTGGTGCTGTAAATCCAAAATATGCAGTTGTTTCGGCAGGGTACATGAATATATATGGTCACCCAAGAAGAGAAGTTTTAGATAAATATTTAGCTAAAAAAATAAAAATTTTAAATACTATAGAGCATGGCACTATAGATTTTAAATTGAAAACAATTAAGTCAATTGAATCTAAGCCAGAAAGCGGGACTATTGAATATAATTGTTATAGAATGACTAACAGAAAATTCTGGAATTACTAAAGAACATGCCGAAATGGTTCGGTCATTGGATAATTAAAGATTTTTAAAGATTATGCACCAAGACAAAAATAATATTTATAAAAAATTAGCTAGTAACTTAAAACCATATTTTTGGATATTCGTTTTAGCAATTACCAGTTTAATTTGTTCTAAGTTAATCGAAGCTTGCGGGTTAAAATTTTTATTACCCAAATTATTTGATGAAGGTTTTGTAGCACAAAGTTTTGAAGCAGTGCGAGGTATTACTCCGCTAGTTTTGTTAGCTTTAGTACTACGTTCTATTTCAGGATTTTTTACTAAATTTCTTGTTGGTTATTTAACTAAAAATGTTTCTAAAGATTTGCGTGCAAAAATTTTGACCCACATGTTGTTTTTACCAGTTAGTTTTTTTAAGCAAAACGCTATCGGAAATTTGATATCTAAAGTTAATTATGATGTAGAACAAATATCTAGAGCATTGTCCGATTCAGTGTTGGAATTATTGAATAGCATAGTAACTATTATATTTTTTATTGGAGTAATGTTTAGTATTAGTTGGCAATTAACATTGATGGCATTATTAGTTGGCCCATTGATTGGTTGGTTCTTACGTAATATTAATATTAAAATTAGAAAATATAGTATTAGGTTGCAACAATCTGTTGGAGATATATCACATCTTGTGCATGAAGTAATAGAAGCTTGTAAAGTGATTAGAATATTTGAAGCTATACCTCACGAAACTAAACGAATTAATCAATTAATTGGTTACAATTTTAAGCAAGAATTAAAGATAGTATTAGTATCAGCGTTATCAGAATCAACTATGTTGGTTATGTCAAGTTCTGTACTGGTAACTTTAATATACATAGCTACTAGTAAAAGTTGGGCAATTAGTCCAGGTTCATTTGTTGGTTTGTTTGTAGCAATGTATTCATTAATTCGTCCACTAAAGCAACTATCAGAAGTAAATTATGTATTGGCTAAAGGTTTGGCTGCAGCTGATAGTATCTTTGAATTGTTAGCAGCTCCTATAGAACAAAATAATCCTTTGAAAAATATTTCTTTAGAGCATTCCAGTGAAAAACTAAATATAATTAGTTTAAACAATGTAAATTTTTCTTATATTAATAATATGTTACCTCTTGAACCACAAATTGTTTTAGAGAATATTAATCTCACGTTTCCAGCAGGTAAGACTACTGCAATTGTTGGTCGTTCAGGGACTGGAAAATCCACTTTAGTTTCATTGTTACCTAGATTTTATCAGGTAACTTCTGGATCCATTAGTTTAAATGGGGTTAACATTAATGACTTAGATTTGCAACAATTACGTAGATATTTTGCTATGGTTAGTCAGCGTATTGTGTTGTTAAGCGATACAATTGCTAATAATATTGCGTATGGTTGTATGCAAGGTGCTTCAAAAGAGCAAATTATTAATGCTGCAACTGCTGCTAATGCAATGGAATTTATAGGACAATTGCCAAATGGTTTAGATACGCATATTGGTAATAACGGTAATTTACTATCTGGTGGTGAGCGGCAAAGGATTGCAATAGCAAGGGCAATTTTAAAAGATGCTCCGATTTTAATTTTAGATGAAGCAACTAGCGCATTAGATTCTCAGTCGGAACAACAAATACAATCAGCCTTAGGTAATTTAATGATTGGTAAAACTACAATAGTAATTGCTCACCGTATGTCTACTATAGAAAATGCTGATCAAATTGCTGTGCTAGAAAATGGTAAGTTAGTGGCTGTTGGTAATCATAAAGAATTAAGTCAAAATTTATATTATAACAACCTACATAAAGTAACTGTTAATGAAGTGCCTTAAAATTTTAATAAATTGTTGGTATAGAAAAAATTTAAATTTGTTCTTCTGGATTTTGTATCCAATCGAACTTGTATATTTGTTTATAATTTTTTTTAGAAAAAAACTATATGAATATAAAATTTTTAAAACATATAAATTTAATGTCCCAATAATTGTAATTGGTAATATTACTGTTGGTGGTACTGGTAAAACCCCATTGGTAATTTATATTGCTAATTATTTAAAAAGCCAAGGATTTAAACCAGCAATTGTAACGCGTGGTTATAAATCTAAATGTAAAATTGTTAGTTATGTAGTTACTAAAAATTCTGATCCAGATGTTTTTGGAGATGAGCCGATTTTAATAGCTAATAATACTGATTCTCCGGTTATAATAGGAAAAAACAGAGTTGCTTCGATACAATTTTTATTAAAAAATTTTGATATTAATATAATTATTTGTGATGACGGTTTGCAGCATTATAAATTAGCTAGAGATCTTGAGATTGTTATGATCGATGGAGAACGTTTTTTTGGTAATGGACATTGTTTACCAATAGGTCCATTGCGTGAACCAATAAATAAATTAAATACAGTAGATTTAATAGTGTTAAATAATAAAATGGTTGATGCTAGAAATAATGAACAAAGCGAACAATTACTAAATAATAATATTAATAATGCTATTTTAAACAATCAAAAAAACAAATATATTTCAAATTTAGTCCCAGAAAAAATTTATAATTTAACAAATCCAAGTATAGTAAAAACCCCAGCAGATTTTGGTGGCATGAGTGTTCATGCAGTGTCTGGCATTGGGAATAATCAAAGATTTTTTAATTTATTGCAGGCTCTTGGTATTAAGATCATAAATCATGAATTTTTAGATCATCATAAATATCAAGAGAAAGATTTATGTTTTAATGATGGTTTGCCAGTTATCATGACAGAAAAAGATGCTGTAAAGTGCATCAAGTTTGCTAAAGATAATTTTTGGTGCTTAAGTGTTAAGGTTAAATTTAATTTAGAAGAGCAATTTAATAATTATTTAACAACTTTTTTAAGAGGAAAATCATGATTAATAGTAAATTGCTAGATATTTTAGTGTGTCCAATTTGTAAAAGCCAATTAATATTTAATAAAACTACCAATGAATTGATTTGTAAATTTGATAGATTAGCGTATCCAATTAAAGATGATATTCCAATTATGTTAGAAAATCAGGCCAGACAAATAGAAGATCAAGATCTAGCTTAGTTTTTGACAAAATTAAAAGAAATTCATATAGTAATAGGTAAGAGTGATGACAAAAAGGTTATGGTTGAGATATTACAGATGAAAAAACAGATGATATTTTCTAGTCAGCATGGTGAGCCTATCATTGATGACGAGTATTTAGAGAGCATTAGACAAGATATCACTGCACACTTATTAACAAATAACCCTTATTATGAAACCAGTCACCACGATGGTTTTTGCACTCCTACTACCATGAATATAATTTCTTTTTTACTTGATACACATGATAGCGATCCTTTATTCAACGAAGTAACAATCATGCAGGCAGCAACAAAGAATCATACTTTTGTTATGCTGTTTTTTCCTAAAGATCCAAACAATCCCATACTTATTGATGGTACTTATCAGCAGTTTTTTTACCATCAACTAACACCTGAAGGGAAACACGAGTTACTAGCTAAAAATATTCCAATGGTGTTTGTAGGGAGCATTAAGCAATTTGTAGATTTAATTAGTTCTAAGTGGTTAACAGATCAACTGGAAAAAGTGCAAAGTTCCTACAAACCAATCCTTTTAGATCAAAAAGATCAAAAGTTGAGAGAACAACAATTAGCAAGTTATTATAAATTTTTGCAAGATAGGGTGTTTAATTTTAATATATTCAAAAAAATTTATAAAATATATAGTGCTGGCCAGCTTGATGTATTACAGGATATCGATCCGTTAGTTCGCATAGGGACCATGGAAGAACGAGAGCAGTTGCAAAATCAATTAAAGAGTGACTATGAGGCTAAAAATCAAGAGTTAGAAAAACTACGTCAAAGTTCACAACTTCCTCATGAAAAGGATGAAAAAATTACCAACCTTGAAAACGACATGATTAAATTAGAAGTGCTACTATTTTATATTGGAGGAGCCCCAGAAATGTTGCCATGTTTTCACAAAATTATACCTAAAAAAATGGGTAATAGTTCACATCCCTCCACTTACAGCTAATAAATCAGGGTTTGGCTAAAAACAATTACAGGTGCATTTCAAATGAGAGATGTTTTCATTTTGTGTTGACATCGTTTGCTTTTCCAGTTGAACCACTAATAGTTTTATTATATAAGTATATATTTGTATAGCAGCTTGTCTCTTTATTGTTGCCGAGTGAGTTTCCGATTTAACTTTCATTACTATGGTTTTGAACATTAATATTAGTAGTATCAGCTACATTCTCTGTTTCACCTACTTTAGTCTCATGTACTCTGGATCTATTATTGTTATATCGGCGAAAATTATTTGTTTTTCTTTTAGTATTGTTGTTTCTAATATGGTTAACATTAGATGGAGCATGGGCGGAACTTGTTTGATTTGTTAGATCTACCGACACTTGATCATTTGTTTGTTCAATATTTTTTTCGCTGTTATAACTATAATTGTTGTTGTTCCTAATATTTTTATGATGCTTAAATCTATTAGTATTTTTATATTTATATTTTTTAGATTGATGTTGATCAGCTTGGTCTTCTTTAGTTACACCAAGGTTATTAGATTTTAGTGGATCCTGATCTTTTCCTTTAATCATGTTCCATAAACGTCTAATTAATTTAGCAACATTATTATCATCATTTACTGCATTAGTTTTTTCTGATGTTGCATTAGTCATTTGAGGTATTGGGGCAGGAGTTGTATTTGCAGTTACTACTGCAGGTTTTTGTTGAGTAGCAAATAATTGAGTTTGAGTTGGGTCGTATTCTGCTGCTTCTTTTTTGTTTACTAAGGTATAACTAGCATCTTCATATTTAAATGATTTAGGTAAATCTTCTTTTTTAATAGTTGTTATGGAGTAATTTGGAATATTAATATATTTATTAGGTACAATTACAATTTTGACGTGTTGCTTTTTTTCTATTCCAGTAATTGTTGTTCGTTTTTCGTTCATTAAAAAAGTGGCAATTTCTATTGGTAGTTCAGAAACAATCATTCCAACAGTATCTTCTATTGCGCGTTCTTCAATTATACGAATAACATTAATTGCCATAGTAGCTACGCTACGAATTGTGCCTTTACCGTTACATCTAGGACAAGATATTTCTATCGATTCACTAAGTGCAGGACGTAATCTTTGTCTGGACATTTCCAACAAGCCAAATCTTGAAATTTTGCCCATTTGAACTTTAGCACGATCTACAGACATGCTATATCGTAATCGTTGTTCAACATCACGTTGATTACGAGTTGCAGTCATATCTATAAAGTCAATTACAATTAATCCACCTAAATCGCGCAACCTTAATTGTCTAGAGATTTCTTCAGCAGCTTCCAAATTAGTTTGTAAAGCAGTTTCTTCTATGTCCGCACCTTTAGTGGCTCTTGCAGAATTGATATCAATAGAAGTAAGTGCTTCTGTATGATCAATTACCAAGGAACCACCTGACTTTAATTTAACTTCACGTTGGTAAGCCGACTCTATTTGGCTTTCTATTTGAAATCTACTAAATAGCGGTACTGCATCATTATAAAGCTTTACTCGATCTAAAAAATCTGGTCGCATTAATCGCATGTGGTCATAGACCATATCGAATACTTTTGGATCATCAATTAGTATTTCTTCTATATCTGGGCGTAAATGATCTCTAATACAACGAATTACTAAATTGCTTTCTTGATAAATTAAAAATGGTGCTGGTTTAGAATTGGCAGCATCGCGGATAGCTTGCCACTGAGTTAATAAAACATTCAAGTCCCATTGCAACTCTTCTAAGCTACGGCCAATACCTGCAGTTCTAACAATAACCCCCATTCCTTCTGGAATAGTTAAGCCATTAAGAATTGCTTTAATTTCATCCCGATCCTCACCTTCTATACGTTTAGAAATACCGCCAGCGCGTGGATTATTTGGCATTAATACCAGGTAACAACCAGCTAAACTAATAAAAGTTGTTAAAGCAGCACCTTTGTTGCCACGTTGTTCTTTTTCAACTTGAACAATAAGTTCTTGCCCTTCACTGATTAAACTTTGTAACGGTATACTATGGTTAGTTCTTGGTAATCGTTCTAGATCTTCGTTATTAGTAATAACTGGTTGATTATCTAGATCAATTTGATGATCTGGAGCATCAATATTTTCCAAATTTTCTAATAGTACTGGTTCTTTTGGTTCTTTAATGGGTTTTTTAAAATATTCATTAGCAATTTCTCTGCCAGATAGAAAACCATGTTTTTCTGCACCAAAATCTGCAAACACTGCTCCTAAGCTACGTTCAACTCGAGTAACTTTGGCCTTGTAAATATTAGATTTTTGTTGTTCCTTACTGGGATTTTCTATATCGAGATTATATAAATGTTGACCATTTACTAGGGCAACTCGCAATTCTTCCGCTTGAGTAGCGTTGATTAGCATTCTTTTGATTAATTCTGACATACATAACAAACCTAAATAAAAAATTAATTTTTAAAATCTTTTTGCCTAAAAGCAAACAACCTAACATATACTAGTTGCATGTATATAAACATACTAACTTACATTTTAGTATATGCATTTTTATATTAACAAATTATTTCCTACATAACTAGTCTATATACATTCAGGTAATTATAGTCAAAAATTCTTGTTTAGACCCAGTCAAAAGAACCTATACTTTTTTCACTCGTTAAACTCGCTTCGCTCAGACAGACACTCGTTTAAAAGTATAGGTTCTTTTGGCTGGGTGCCTTAAGATGGATAAATTTTAAATTACTTTTAAAAAGTAACGCTTTACAATACTATGACAGTTATTATGTCAACGAATTTTTCAAATTTTAAACACAACAGTAATACTGAATTGAAAATTGATTATGATTTATCAAAATTTGCAGTACAGAATTTAAAAATTACTGAAGATCATCAGGATCAACGTTTAGATAATTTTTTATATAACTTGTTTAACAAACAAATTGCTCGTTCTTTAATATATAGCATAATTAGAACCGGGCAAGTTAGGATCAATAGCGGTAGGGTTAAACATAATTATCATTTAAATATTAATGATAATGTGCGTATCCCTCCAATTAAATCCGATCCAAATAAATTAAATAAAGATGCAGATGCACCTAAAAAAACATTAAACAAACAGCAGCTAAAGATCTGGCAATCCAAACTTGAGAAAGCAATTGTTTTTGAAAATCAAAATCTGTTAATAATCAATAAACCAGCCAAACTAGCAGTTCATGGTGGTAGTCAGGTTAATATTGGTTTAATTGAAGTATTACGTAGTATAAGGCCAAATGAATATTTTTTAGAGCTAGTACATCGCTTAGATAAGGATACTTCTGGTTGTTTAATGATTGCTAAAAAAAGATCTTATTTAAAAAAATTACATCTATTATTAAGAGAGAGAAAAATTACTAAAATTTATTCTGTATTAGTACAAGGAATTTTTACTGAGAAAAAAGTTGTTGAATTATTATTAAAAAAAATTATTAAAAATTCTAAAGAACACTTTGTAAAAGTGTCTGCTGATGGAAGTTATGCAAAAACAATTTGTACTCCAGAAAAATGTTTTGTATTAAAGGGATCTGCTAATTTAAATTCTAGTCTAATAACTGCTAAACCATTAACTGGTAAAACTCATCAAATTCGTGTTCATTTAGCGAGTATCGGCTTTCCCATTGTTAATGATGATAAATATGGTAATAGAGAATATAATTCTCAAATACAAAAATTTGGTTTAAATAGAATGTTTTTACATGCTAAAAGTTTACAATTTGCTTGTCCACAAACAGGTGATACTATTATAGCTAATGCTGAATACGATACGGATTTAACTAACTTCTTATTGAAACTTGGAGCAAATTTGTGAAAGACATTGGGCAAGATCCGCAGGATAGTAGTTGGGAAAGAGATACTATACAAGAATTGTTGTTTACTACTATTAAAGAACATCGAGCTAAGAGAAGGTGGGGAATTTTTTTTAAAACACTTGGATTTAGTTATGTTGTTATAATGACTATATTTGTGTTGTTGGGTGATGCAAAAATTAATAAAGAATATAAGGGTGAGCATACTGCAGTTGTAGATATTGAGGGTGAAATTAGTAAGGATCAACCTGCTAATTCTGACGATGTTAATAAAAGTTTAAAAAATGCTTTTCAACACAAACAAACTAAGGGGATAGTTTTAAAAATTAATAGCCCTGGTGGTAGTCCTGTGCAAGCTAGGCAGATTTATAACAACATAGTACGATTACAAGCTGAATATCCCAAAATAAAAGTTTATGCTGCAATTGAAGATTTGGGGACATCGGCTGCGTATTTAATAGCTAGTGCTGCTAATCAAATCTATGCTGATGAAACCAGTTTAGTTGGTTCTATTGGGGTAATAATAAATAGTTTTGGTTTTGTTGATGCTTTAAATAAAATTGGAGTAGAGCATCGTGTATATACTGCTGGAAAAAACAAAGCTATGCTCGATCCTTTTTCCCCTAGGAATCCTGAGCATGATGTTTTTATAAATGAGCAATTAGCATTAACTCATAAATTATTTATTAAGAATGTTGTAGATAAACGTCCACAAATTGCTAAAAATGTTAATAGTGAAGAAATTTTTTCTGGTAAATTTTGGGTAGGGCAAGCAGCGCTGGAATTAGGTTTAATTGATGGTTTTGGTGATGTTCAACATATTGCTACTAACATAATTAAAGCTAGTGAAATTCGTGATTTTACATTGCAACCTAGCTTATTAGATAAATTAAGTTCGAAATTTAAGTTAATGTTGAAGAGCATAATATTTTTTTGACAGATATTTCTGACAAAGTTATTATACCTTGGCTACTTTTATTAAATAATTTAAACGAATGGAGAATTATATTAAATGGCTGTACAAAAGAGTCGCCGAACTAGATCAACGCGTGGTATGCGTCGTAATCATGATAAATTAACTGCATCTTCGGTATCTGTAGATCAAGAAACTGGTGAATTACATTTACGTCATAACATAACACCTAATGGTTACTATAAAGGTAGACAAGTTATTATTAAAAAAATAGCTTCCACAACAGATGAAGAATAACGGCAATATTCATATCGCGATTGATATGATGAGTGGTGATTTTGGTTTGGATGCTACAATACCTGCTGCATTAATGGCATTAGCTATGGATCCAGAGCTGTTTTTAATCTTAGTGGGTGATGGAACACAGATAGAGCAAAGGCTAGTAGCACAACAATCAATAACTAAAGAAACAATACCTCAGGCTAGGATTAAGGTTGTGCATAGTACCCAAATAGTTGCTATGGATGAGTTGCCAACTGTTGCATTGCGACGAAAACCAGATTCTTCTATGCGAGTTGCATTAGGTTTGGTAAAAAATGGTAATGCGCAAGCTTGTGTTAGTGCTGGTAATACTGGAGCATTAATGGTTATTGCTAAGTATATACTTAGAACTTTACCAGGAATTGATCGTCCAGCTATTTTATATCCAATGCCGTCTAAAGATCGAGTGGTTAGTGTATTAGATTTAGGTGCAAACCTAGATTGTTCAGCAGAACAATTATTTCAATTTGCAGTTATGGGTTCGGTATTAGTGTCTGCATTAGAAAATAAAGTTCGTCCTAGCATTGGATTGTTAAATGTTGGTTCAGAAGCAATTAAAGGAACAGAGGCTATTAAAACAGCCAGTAAATTAATATCTGAAGCTACTGAATTAAATTATGTTGGTTTTGTTGAAGGGGATGATATTTACAAAGGTACAGTAGATCTAGTGGTGTGCGATGGATTTGTTGGTAATGTTACATTAAAAGTAAGTGAAGGTTTGGCTAAATTAATTTTATATTATATTAAGCAAGGATTTTCTGAAAATTTTTATACGAAAATCATAGCATATTTAGCTAAACCAATTTTAAAAAAAATATTTAATAAAGTGAATCCAGGAAAATACAATGGAGCTAGTTTATTAGGGCTGAATGGGGTGGTTATTAAAAGTCATGGAGGAGCAGACGCTAAAGCATTTTGTTGCGCTATAACAGCGGCTCTTGTAGAAGCTAAAAAAAATGTACCATTCTTAATTAGGGAACAAGTAGCTTTTCAACTTAGGAATCATGCTAAAGTATGAATGCACTATATAAGTATGCCAACATAGTGGCTGTTGGTTCTGCATTACCAAAAAAAATTATTACTAATTTAGAATTGGAAAGTTTTTTAAACACAACAGATGCTTGGGTTTTTGAGCGAACTGGTATAAAGCAACGCCATGTGTCTGACAGTGGTGAAACATCTGCTGATTTAGCAGCGATTGCTGCTGGTTATGCATTAAAAAATTCTGGTTATACCAATAATGATATTGATTTCATAGTGGTTGCAACATCAACTTCCGAGTATGTATTTCCTTCTACTGCCTGTTTGGTGCAGGATAAATTAAAAATTCCGCCTTGTTATGCATTAGATGTATCAGCTGCTTGTAGTGGTTTTATTTACGCACTTAGCGTAGCTAATAATGCTATAAGATTACAACAAGCAAAACGAGCATTAGTGATTGGAGCAGACACTTTAACTAAAGTAGTTAATTGGGAAGATAAATCAACCTGTATATTGTTTGGCGATGGTGCAGGTGCTGTTATATTAGAGGCTTCTAATCAACCAGGAATTATGGATTTAATTTTAAAAGCAGATGGTAAATATAAAGATTTATTAACTTTAAATAATATAGGTATTTCATCGAAACAACCATATGTTGGTATGAAAGGTAACGATGTATTTAAACTAGCAGTAACTTGGTTGAGCGATATAGTTATAGAGTTGTTAGAAAGAAATAATTTAAACATTACCGATATAGACTGGGTTGTGCCTCATCAGGCAAACATTAGAATTTTACAATCTATGGCAAAACAATTGAATATTCCAGTTGAAAAAATGATTGTGACAATTGACACCCATGCCAATACTTCAGCAGCATCTATTCCTTTAGCATTAGATTATGCTATAAAGCGTAGTTTATTTAGACCAGGGCAAAAAATATTGTTAGAAGCATTTGGTGGTGGATTAACTTGTGGAGCTATATTGCTGGAATGGGTATAATAGGAAATGATATGTCAGATAATTTAGATAATAAAGTGGCACTAGTTACTGGTGCTAGTCGTGGTATTGGTAAAGCTATTGCTGAGCATTTAGCAATGGCTGGATTCACAGTTGTTGGAACTGCAACTAGTACAGATAGTGCGCAAACTATAACTGCACATTTAAAAAATTTTGGTAACAAAAAAAATTTTGGTTTAATGTTAAATGTTGCTGATCCTGTCTCTATAGAAAAGGCAATAAACCAAATTCATCAAACTGTAAATTCTCCAGCAATTTTAATAAACAATGCTGGTATTAACCGAGATAATTTATTTTTAAGGATGACTGATGAAGAGTGGACTAGTGTTATAGAAACTAACCTTTCTGGAATATTTCGCTTGACTAAAGTCTGCATTAAATCTATGTTGAAGGCGCGTTGGGGAAGAGTTATAAACATTAGCTCAATAGTTGCTTTTTCTGGAAATGCCGGACAAGTTAACTATACCGCAGCAAAGGCTGGGATAATTGGTTTCAGCAAATCTTTAGCGCAAGAGGTGGCAAGTAGGGGTATTACAGTTAATATGGTGGCCCCAGGTTTTATTGATACGGATATGACTAAATCTTTGACGGAAAATGTAAAAAATCACTTGTTAGCTAAAATCCCTGTTGGTAGATTAGGTACTGCTGATGAAGTTGCAAAAACCGTAATGTTTTTAGTTAGCGAGAATGCAAGCTATATAACGGGTAATACTATTCATGTAAATGGTGGAATGTTAATGAATTAAAATTTTTTATCAAATATGATTTTTATACACTAAAACTGGAGGCTTTTAAATTATGAATACTGTTGAAGAGAAAGTTAAAAAAGTGAAACAAATTATTGCAGAAAAACTAGGTGTTGATGAAGCTAAAGTTATTCCAGAGGCATCATTCGTAGAAGATTTGGGTGCTGATTCTTTAGATAATGTAGAATTAGTTATGGAGTTAGAACATCAATTTGGTATAGATATTCCAGACGAAGAAGCACAAAAAATTCAAAAAGTACAAGATGCTATAAATTATGTTACTACAAAAGTTGAGGCCTAGTTTTTATGACAAGTAGTAGGAGAGTGGTAATTACTGGTTTAGGTATCATCTGTCCATTAGGTAATGATATTGCCACTACTTGGAATAATATTTTGCAAAATAAAAGTGGGATCAGATTAATTGATTCTTTTGATACTTCAAAACATATAACTAAGTTTGCAGGGTTAGTTCGTGATTTTAGACCAGAACATTACATGCCAGCTAAAGAAGTAAAAAAATGTGATCTTTTTATTCAATATGGAATTGCAGCTGGAGTGCAGGCTATTCAAGATGCTGGTTTAATAGATTCTAATTTTGCACATATCAACTTAGAACGATTTGGAGTTATGGTTGGTTCAGGGATTGGCGGTATAAGTTCAATAGAATCTAATAATTCTATTTTAGAAGCAGAGGGTCCACGACGTATAACTCCATTTTTTATCCCAGCGTCACTAATTAATATGATTTCTGGGCATTTGTCTATTATGTATGGATTAAAGGGTCCAAATCTTGCTGTGTCTACAGCTTGTGCTTCTGGCACTCATACAATAGGGCTATCAGCTCGCCTTATTAAATATGGGGATGCTGATATTATGTTAGCTGGTGGGGCAGAAAGAGCTAGCACACCACTATGCGTAGCTGGATTTAATTCAATGAAAGCTTTGTCAACTAGAAATGATGATCCAGCTGGTGCATCAAGGCCATGGGATGAAGCTAGGGATGGTTTTGTGCTTGGAGATGGTTCTGGAATGTTAGTTTTAGAGGAATACCAACATGCTAAAAAACGTGGTGCTAAAATTTATGCAGAGTTAAGTGGTTTTGGTATGAGTGCTGATGCTTATCATATTACTAAACCTCCAGCAGGTGCCCATGGCGCTAAGTTGGCTATGCAACTAGCGTTAAATGATGCTAAAATGACCCCAGAAGATGTTGGTTATATTAATGCTCATGCAACTTCTACGCCTATTGGAGATATAGAAGAAAGTCTTGCAATCCAAAGTTTATTTGGTGAATCTGCTAAAAAAGTACCCATTAGTTCTACTAAATCTATGACGGGACATTTATTAGGGGCTACAGGTGCAGTCGAAGCTATTTTTTCTATACTAGCATTGCGTGATCAAGTAATACCTGCGACTATAAATTTAGAAAATCCATCTAAGGAATGTTTATTAGATTATGTTCCTGGTTGTGCACGAGATGTAAATAATTTATGCGTTAGTATGTCTAATTCTTTTGGATTTGGCGGTACTAACGGAACACTAATATTTAATAAAATTTGACCCTCGCCCTCTCCAGTAAACTTGATGGTTTACTGGAGAGGGGCAGGGGAAAGGCAAACATATGAGATTTATTTTATTAGTCAAAAATTCCAAGAATTATTTGTTATGGTTAATGTCGTTAAGTATTATTTTTGTTGGATTTGGGTATTATCAATATAACAATTTATCAGAAGCATCTCTTAATATTAATAAAAGCTATGTATTAGATGTTTATCCTAAAGAAAGTTTTAAATCAGTATTAAATCGACTTAAAGATGATAATGTTGTATCAACAAATACTCAATATACTTTATATTTTTTAGCTAAAGTAGCGAGATACGACAGGAAAATTAAAGCAGGAGAATATTTAGTTACTCCAGAAACTACTGCGTTGCAATTACTTCAAAAATTAATCGACGGTAAAATAATATTGCATAAATTAACTATCGTAGAAGGTTTAAGGTTTGAACAATTGTTAAATTCTTTGCAGAATAACCCAGCAATTCTAAATACTTTAACTAAATTTAGTTGCAGCGATATATTGCATGCTATAAATAGACCAGTTGAAAATCACATACAAGGGTGTGAAGGTTTGTTTATGCCAGATACTTATTTGTTTCCTAAAAACACAATGGATTTAGTCATTTTGCAAAAAGCTTATGATACAATGCAAAATCGATTAAGTTATTTGTGGGATAGTAGTCCTAAAGGTGTATTAAAATCTAGTTATGAAGCATTAATTATGGCGTCTATTATAGAAAAAGAGACATCACTCACCGAAGAAATGAAAAGAGTATCTGGTGTGTATCATAGAAGATTACGAATTGGAATTCCTTTGCAAGCAGATCCTACAGTTATTTATGGATTGAAAATTTTTGATCGTCCATTAACTAGAGTTGATCTTAAAGGAACATCTGATTATAACACTTATAGAAATAAAGGATTACCTCCATCTCCAATTGCAACTCCCAGCATTGCTGCAATATTTGCGGCACTAAATCCAACCACTGATGAAGATCATTTATATTTTGTAGCTGATGGTACTGGTGGGCATGTGTTTTCTAATACATTATTAGAGCATAATAAAGCAGTTTGGACCATAAGGAATGGTAAAAATAATAGCAATAGTGATTATTCGATTAATAGGTAAGCCATTGTCAAAAAATAACTTGTACTTTTTTCGCTCGCTGAACTCGCTACGCTCAGACAAACGCTCGCTTAAAAGTACAAATTATTTTTTGACAAGGCCTATAACAGGTAAACTAACATATGTTTATTACTATTGAAGGTATCGAGGGTTGTGGTAAAAGTACCAATGCAACATTTGTTATAGAGTATCTTAATAAATTAGGTATAAAAGCTATACATACTAGAGAACCTGGTGGCACAAAGATTGCCGAAAAAATTCGTACAATTTTTTTAGAAAAAAATTTAGACGAATTAATAACCAATAAAACTGAGCTATTATTGATGTTTGCGGCTCGTTCGCAACATTTAGAACATGTAATTATTCCTGCATTACAGTCTGGGAAATATGTTGTTTGTGAGCGTTTTACTGATGCAAGTTTTGCTTACCAAGGTGGTGGACGTGGTATTGACATGCAATATATTTCATTTTTAGAAAATTTTGTGCAACAAGATTTGTCTCCAGATTTAGTGTTGTTATTTAATGTAGATGTGGATGTTGCATTAAATAGAATTGCTAAGAGAGGGAATATAGATCGAATAGAACAAGAAAAAGCAGATTTTTTTACTAGAGTTCGGGAAGTTTATTTACAAAGAGCCAATAAAAATTCTAATAAATATTATATAATCGATGCTAATCGTGATTTAAATTTTGTGCAACAACAAATAACAGATGTATTGTTAAAAACAATTAAAAAATAATACAAAAATTTGTAAAAATTATTAGTGGGCACTTATGAACAAAAAAACAATCAATTATAATTTAAATAAACTTAGAAATTTAGCGGTAAAAAATATTTTACCGCATGCGATTTTGTTGAATGGTAATCAAGATCAAGCTTTTATGTTTGCTGAAAATTTTGTTAGATGGTTGTTTTGCGAGCTTAACTCTAAAAATACAGATGCTAACAGTAATAATAATTCAGAAATATCTTGCAGTTGTTCGCCATGCAAAATTTTGGCAGCAAATAATCATCCAGATTATTTGTTAATTAATTTACCTATAGATCAAGAAATAAAAATTGATATTATTAGAGATATTAATGATTTTACAAACAATGCTCCATATTTAGCAAATAAAAAAATTTTATTAATAAATAATTTTCATAATATTAATATTCAAGCTGCTAATGCATTTTTAAAAACTTTAGAAGAACCACCTTTAACTACAGAAATATTGTTTTTGTTAATTACTAACAATTGCAAAACATTACCAGCTACTATACTAAGCAGGGTATTACAATTTAATGTTTTTGAAAAAATAGAAGATAATTTATACGAGGATAGTCAAAATAATAATCAATTAGCGATATTACAAGATTTATATAATGTTTGGGTGCAAGATAACGTAAATTTAATTGATATAGTGGAAAAATGGCAAAAATTACCTAAGAAGCAATTAACAAATTGTTTGTGGTCCATAATGACCAACATCATCAAAACAGCAAAAACAGGAATTTTATTAGAAATAAAGCAAAAAATACCACCAAAAGTGATATGGCAATTGTTAGATAGTTTAAACTATCTAAATAGGCTTATTATTTTAGGCCATCAAATTAATTGGCAGCTGTTTTTATATAATTTTATCATGACTGAAATTACCGGAGATAATATTTATGGCATCAGAGCAAGATCCTAATCAAAACAAGACACCAAATAGTGCTGCTCAAAATAATAGTTCTACTCCATCTACACCGCCACCCAAAATATTGTCATTGTCTATTAAAGACTTAACAGTATTATATACAGCATACATGTCATTTGTAGCACACGGTGGTTTATTTATTCCAACTAAAAAAGCTTTTAACATGGGGGACATGCTACCTTTACTAATTTCATTATCTGATGATTCTAAATATCAGGTAGATGGTAAAGTGATTTGGATCACTCCAGATACATCAAGTAGTAACCGAACAGCTGGTATTGGAGTGCAATTTACAGGCCCTCTTGCAGACGAATTATCTAAAAAAATCCAAAACTTATTAGTTACAACCATCAAAAATTCTGATCCAACTAATACGATGTAACCATATGTTTTTAAATGGAAAAAATTATGTTTGCTGATTCGCATTGTCATTTGCATTTCTTGGATTTGTCCAAGATGGGTGTTAATTTATCTGATATTATTAAAAATGCTTTAGATAATAAAGTTACTGATCTGTTGTCAGTTGCAACTCACCCTAATCAATATGCAGCTTTACTTAAAATTGCTGAAGAATTTTCTATGGTGAAAATGTCGATTGGATTGCATCCAGAGCATGCTATAGATCTGCATAACAATCCTAATATAATGCAAAATTTATTACAATTAGCAGTTGATCCACATGTGGTTGCAATAGGTGAAACAGGACTAGATTATTATCATAACAATAATACTAACACCGAAGATGTTGTTATTAATAACAAATTGCAACAAGCCAGTTTTATTGAGCAAATTAATATTGCTAAGATTGTGCAAAAACCATTAATTGTTCATACACGCATGGCTAAAACTGATACTATCAATATTTTAATTAATGAACAGGCAAATCAGGTATCTGGGGTAATGCATTGTTTTACAGAAAATTGGGATATGGCGAAAAAAGCTTTAGATCTTGGTTTCTATATTTCTTTTTCAGGAATAATAACTTTTAATAATAAAGTTGAAGATCTACTAGAGGTTGTAAAAAAATCACCGTTAGAGCGAATTTTAATAGAAACAGATAGCCCGTACTTAGCTCCAGTACCTTTTCGTGGAAAGATTAATCAACCATGCTACGTACCATATATAGCTCGTAAAATAGCTGACATAAAACATATTTCTATAGAGGAAGTCGCAGAGGCTACTTGTTTAAATTATAAAACCTTATTTAAGCTATAATCAATTTAATATATACTAGCCAATTATGTCAGAAACAACCGTAAATACAGTTGCCGATTTTGGTAAATGGCGAAAAAGACTGTGGCCAATTTATGCTACAGAATTAAAGGCGTTCCTTCCTCTTTTTATTCTTAAATTCTGTGTTTCTTTTAATTACACTATATTAACTGCCACTAAAGATACTGTCGTGGTTACTGCCAAAGGTGGTGGTGCAGAAGTAATTCCTGTGCTAAAAGGCGGGGTTGTTCTTGTGGTGGCTTTTTGCGCCATGTTACTTTACTCAAAATTAAGTAATAAATTTTCTAGAACAAACTTGTTTTACGTGATTGTTACGGCATTTATGTTGTTTTTTTTATTATATGGGTTTGTTTTATTTCCATATAGAGAATCATTGAGTTTAAACCAATCTGCTGATTGGTTGTTATCTATAGTTGGAGCTGGGCACAAACATTGGATTTTAGTTTATCGATATTGGATGAACTCTTTATTTTTTGTGTTGGCGGAACTTTGGGGTGGGCTCATGATTAGCATTTTATTTTGGGGTTTTGCAAATCAAGTCACTAATGTAAAAAATGCTATGAGATTTTATGTGTTGTATACAGCTGGTGGTCAGATTGGTACGATTATTGCAGGGTTAACTATTTATTATTACGCTAAATTAACAGCTGGTGATTTTTCTGCAACAGTCACTGTTTTGATGAGTATAGTTTTATTTGTATGTATTTGTATTGCAATAGTCTATTGGTGGACAAATCGTTATGTGGTTGAGCAATCTAATTTAAATACTCCAAATAATGAAAATCTATTAGATAATCGAACCAAGCTTTCTTTAAGAGATAGCTTATTGTTTATTATGCGTTCTCCATACCTAGGATTGATAGCACTTATGGTTGTTGGCTATGGGATATCAATTAATATGGTAGAGGTTGGCTGGAAGGCAATGTTAAAATTACAATTTCCTAATTCTACAGATTATCAAGCTTATATGGGGATAATACAAACGATATTAGGGGTAATTTCTTTATTTGTAGCTGTCTTCGTTGGAGGCAATATTATTCGACGTTATGGTTGGTATGTTAGTGCAAGACTAACTCCAATTGTTTTAGCTGTAACTAGCGCTTTATTTTTTATTATATACTTTTTATTTCCAGATTATGCATCTAATCATGATGCATTATGGCAAGTTTCTACTCCTGTTTTTCATTTTAAAATTGCAGGATTTTGTTGGAATTTTACTCAAATTCAGATTTTAGTAACCCCATTAATGTTGTTAGTTTTATTTGGTACAATTCATAATATTGCTTGTAAAACCATGAAATATTGTCTGTTTGATACAACAAAAGAGATGGCATATATTCCATTAGATAAAGAAGCAAAGATTAAAGGTAAGGCAGCGGTTGATTTGGTTGGAGCACGTTTTGGTAAATCTGGAGCATCGTGGACGCAGTTAGCTTTAATTGATTTTGTAGGTGCTGGTTCAATCTTAGATGTGCTACCTTTATTATTTCCATGTATTATCTTTATTTTAATATTTTGGTTCTACGCTGTTCGAAATTTAAATAAACGTTTTGTGAAATTACAAGGCAATAATTCCATTTTTGCTACCTAGAAACAATTTTTTAACTGTTGGGGGTAGGTGTTTTTAAAATTTATTACGCACCATTCAGAGCGTAAATACATTAACAACAGGTTTTATTCGTTCAGGATGCTTCATAAATTTTAAAAACACCTACCCCCTGAACAGTTAAAAAAGCGACATAACTGACTCCGCGTCAAACAACAGGCAACATAGCATACCATAAAGTTGGTCTAAATAGATTATGCTTTGCATAAATATATATTTGTGGTAACGTCTACCGATTATTTTTCTTATAAATTATCTGAATTTCATACGGTTTTGTGAGCATTAAAATGTTAGAAATTATAAAACATAACTTATCAATTTATTGTGTTATACCAGTAATTTTTTTGTCTGGGCTATATTTTTCGATCGTTTTAAGATTTATTCAATTTAGAAAAATAATTTCAGCCATTAAATATACTATACAAACCAGTAGCAACAAACAAAATTTCTCATCTTTTGGAGCATTATCTGCTGTGTTGGGTGGTAATTTAGGTACTGGTAATATTGCAGGAATTGCAGTTGCAGTAACAACTGGTGGTCCAGGATCTTTATTTTGGATGATAATTATGGTGGTGTTTGGTACAGTTATCAAATTTTGTTGTTGTTTTTTGGGGGTTAAATATAGAGAAAAAGATGATAAAGATAATTGGGTTGGCGGCCCAATGTTTTATTTATCTAAAGGATTAAATTGCAAATACCTTAATAAAATTTTTTGTCTGCTAGTGGTTTGTTCTGCAGTTACTACTGGTAATTTTATTCAAGTACATTCCATTACCTTACCGTTACATCAAGCACAAGTTTCACCATTATTAGTTGCATTGTTAATGGCATTTTTTGTTGCATTAGTTATGATGGGTGGTTTAAAAAGATTTTCTCATCTTGTAACTAGTATAGTGCCACTTATGGCGTTGTTTTATATTGTTTCTTGTATAAAAATTTTATTGTCTTATAAAGCATCATTGATTCCAAGTTTAAATTTGATTTTAGAAAGTGCTTTTAATTATAACTCTATACGTGGGGCTGGTGTTGGGTTTATGCTGTCAGAAGCAATTAGAGTTGGTTTTGATAGAGGAGTTATGGCTACAGACACTGGAATTGGTATTGCGCCAATTTTACATTCCAAGGTATCTCAAGATGACATAAATTATAAAATGATAGCTATGCAACAAGGATTAATTAGTATGTTAGCACCAATTGTGGTGCTTATAATTTGTTTGTTAACCGGGTTTGTATTGTTAGTTACAGATGCTTGGAGGTTACCATTAGAGAGTACCAGCATGTGTTTGGCTGCATTTAAAATAGGTTTAAATAATGATAGTTTAGCAATTTTGGTAGTAAATGTTACTTTATGTTTGTTTGCGTTTACTACTATTTTAACTTGGGGATATTGTGCAGAAAGCGCTATAGAATATCTTTGTAGCAATTTTAAAAACAACAAATATATATTTTTATTTCAAATTTTATTCGTTATGTTAATTCCATGTGGTATTTTTTTTGAAGTGCGATTTTTATGGAATTTATCTGATGTGTTTTTGAATTGCATGTTGCTGATTAATATGTATGGTGTGTGTAGGTTGTTTAAGCAAGTCTCTCAGGATCTGCGAGAAATATCCTCAATGGAAAAAGTGAAATTAAGCCATGTTTTGTAAAATGCCATTTATTTTATTGTTGATAGCGGCTTTTATAGTCTTGTTGGATAAATTTATACCGATATCAGTATATCAATATCTTTATGCAATAAGTTTAGCCATTAAGTCATTAATAATATGCTTATTGCCATTTATAATATTTGGATTGTTATTTAGAGCGGCTATTAATTTAGCGCACAATGCAACACGTATAATAAGTTTAATCTTGATATGCGTTTGTTGCTCTAGTTTTTTAGCATTGTTTGTTAGTCATTTTGTTGGAGAAATGGTTTATAAATTTGATTTGTCCATTTTTTTGCCTAAAAATACTAATGGGTTAGAGGCAGCTTGGATTTTTGAATTTCCTAAATTTGTTTCTAACGATAAAGCTATGTTTGCTGGAATTATTTTAGGTATAGTAACAAATTGGAGTAAATTAGCTAAAATTAATAAAATTTTTGTACAAATTTCTATTAAATTAGAGCGATTTATTTTCAAGATTTTTAAATTTTTTATTTATTTAATTCCATTGTTTGTTGCTGGATTTATAGCTAAATTGCAACATGATGGTGTGGTTGTAATGTTAATTAAAGATTATACTTTAATTTTTATTACTATAGTATTAGCACAATTTAGCTATCTTTTGCTTGCTTATTTTTTCATTAACAAATTTAAAGCAAAACAATTGTTAATTAGTTTAAAAAATATGCTTCCTGCTGCAATTAGTGGTTTTAGTACTATGTCTAGTGCGGCTAGTATGCCGCTAACTATTGTTGGAGCTGAAAATAACGCTAAATTAAAAGATTTAGTACGTTCTGTTATTCCTGCAACCGTTAACATACATCTTGTGGGAGATTGTTTTACAACACCTATTTTAGCCTATGCAGTACTTAAAAATTATTCTATGGCTGAACCATCTTTATTAGCTTATGTGATTTTTGCTTTTTATTTTGTTGTAGCTAAATTTTCTGTAGCTGCAATTCCTGGTGGCGGTATTATAGTTATGCTGCCTATTTTAGAGTCTTATCTTGGATTTAATTCCGAAATGATGTCACTTATTACTGCGCTGTATATACTTTTTGATCCAGTTAATACTTGTGTCAATATTTTAGGTAATGGGGCTTTTGCTAAAATGATAGATAATTTGATGTATTATTTATCAAAAAAGAAAGCTGGTTCTTGGTATGGTAGCCAATAATAAGTAGGTCAGTATAATGTTGAATGCAAGTGGGTTGCATAGATTTTTTTTATAGAATATATTCTTTTTAATTTTAAAAGAAAGTATATGAATTGCTGTGCTAGCAGCATTTATATGTTTAGTTCTAGCAGTTATAATTAGGCAAAATTTATAATATTCAACTAAATTTTAATTAACACAGTTAAAACAAGGTGACATTATTCATGAAAGGCAACATTATGAAAAAAAATATGCAGAATGATTTAAAAGTCGTTATCGGAGCGTTTGTAGGATTCACACTAGTATTCATATTTCTATTCACATAACTATTTTTCAATAGATCATTTCGAAGATATATATTTTTCTCTCTTAATTTTATTTCTAGGCATATTTAAGCTTTCTAATATGACTAAGGCTTCATCTATCATATTAGGGTTACCGCATAGATAAACTAAATCATTTTTATGGTTAATATTTAATTCAGTTAATTTATTTTGTACATAACCAAAAGATTCATTTAACTCCCTGGTAGGTCTGATTATGTTCGAGGCCCCTCTACTGTAACAAGCAATAAATTTAAAATTTGGTTGCTCTTTAGCAAAATTAATAAAATCTTCGGCATATAGTAGTTCATTAAAATTTCTAACCCCAAACAACAGGATTACGTCTATTTGAGATTGTTTTAAGATTTCTCGTATAGAGGGGAGCATGGCTCTATATGGGGTAACACCAGTACCTGTGGCCACTAAAATACAACGTGTAATGCCAACTAATTCTTCTGGCTTTAAAATAAATATACCGTATGGACCACTGGCATTTATTTGATCTTCAATTTCCATACTCCATAATGTGGTTGAAGCTATACCATTAGGCACAAAAGTTGCTGCTATCTCTAATTTATTAGAATTGCTTGGAGGACAGGCAATGCTAAAATTTCTGCGTATTATTTCGGAGTTTTTTTCTATTAACAAGCTAATAAATTGTCCCGGTACATAACTTAGTGGTTCATTCGTGAATAATTTAAATTCCAAATGGCGCGTTCTATCATTTAGCATATAAGCATTAGTTAAACTCAATTTAAATTGTTTTGCATTTGAGCCAGACATAGATCCCTACCTCTTGTTTTTATATTTTTATCTAAATCAGAACTATATGTAATATTTACCTTGACATCAATGTGCTATGTTGTTGTAAAATGCAAACCTGTATGCGGGAATAGCTCAGTGGTAGAGCATAACCTTGCCAAGGTTGGGGTCGCGAGTTCGAATCTCGTTTCCCGCTAATTAAAAAGGAGTTTTTTATAAGTTTAACTAAGTAAGTCTTGAGAGCTGGCTGGATGGCAGAGGGGTTATGCAGCGGCCTGCAAAGCCGCGGACGTCGGTTCGATTCCGGCTTCAGCCTTTTTGGAATTTAATGTATATAGTTAAACGGTTATAAAAATTTTGCTAAAAATAATAGCCCGGGTGGCGAAATTGGTAGACGCAAGGGACTTAAAATCCCTCGGAGATTAAACTCCATGCCGGTTCGATTCCGGCCCCGGGCAGTATAAAAATTCATATTATTTTCCTACAATTATCCAAATTTATACCTATATTGTTAAGGTAATATAATTAAAAAATTTATAGATAATATAACAAAAAAATTTATTTTTTTGTTATGGGGATAGTATGAAGAATCAAAATATATATTTTCTTATTAAAGAATTAATAACAATAATTAACAATTCTCCTAATCGTATAATTTTTGTAAGCGAAGCAGTCGAAGAGTTATCTAAATTTCATCCTTATATGGAAATACTTGGAGATAGGCATAGGGGGGATTTTTTAAGAAATTTAAACAGTTATCTACAGCATGTAGTTGTTTTAGATTCTTTAAATTATCAACAATATAGTAAAGTTGATAAAGCAATTATACTTACACAAGATGTATTATATGCTACAAATAAATTTTTAGAAGAGCACAACTTATCTAAAATAAAATTAAAGACTTTAATGACCGAATTACCTTCACTATTAAATTTACCTGTCGGTGTATTTATTTCAACTGCTACTTTGTTTAATGTGTTTTCTATGAAACAAGCTAATTTAGTTATGGCGGAAAATAGAAATACTAATTCTTTCACGTATGATGATAGAGTAGTTGTAAGACGAGATGTTAGATTTACACCACTACCACCATCATTTAATAATCAAGTTGGATTTGTATCACCATCGCCACCATTTGTGCCATTTCCAGTTGGAGCGTTTGGATTTGCACCGCCACCATTTGTACCATTTCCAGGTGGGGCGTTTGGATTTGCACCGCCACCATTTGAACCGTTTGAACCATACAGTGAATGGCAACCGAATGCATTCCAAGAAACGTATTATGGTGATTACAGAGAACAAGGTGAGGCATATAGTTATAATGAAGATCCTTCATGTGCTATGCCAGAAACGTATTATGGTGATTATAGAGAACAAGGTGAGACATATAGTTATAATGGAGATCCTTCATGTGCTATGCCAGAAACGTATTGTGATGATTATAGAGAACACGGTGAGGCATATAGTTATAATGGAGATCCTTCAGGCACTATGCCAGAAACGTATTGCGAGGAAAATAGGCCATTTTTGTCATTTAGTAATATATCAATGCAGCAGCAATGCACAGAGCAAATGGTAGAAGAAGAAAGTAGTAAAAAGGATCAATTTGCTGATTTAGATTTTATTTCTGAACAAATTGTTAATCATCTAATACAAAATGATGATATAGTAGATGATGGTATTGAAGAAAAATCAGGGATGTGTCAAATTGCAAATAGTACGACAATGAAGATCAACATTTAGCTGATTAGCGTAACTGTTTAAGGTTAGCAGGTGTTTTTAAAATTTATGAAGCAGCACCATTCCTAAACAGTTACAAATTAGAAGAAAAGAAAAATTAGCTGCGTATTCGGTGATGTTTAATTTTGCGAGCAATCAAACATACTATTATAGCTCCAATAACTGCACAAACTGGAATAATGCTAAGGGCAGATTTGTATGCTTCTAGATCATATTGTTTGAGGTTGTTAGAACCAATTGTGCCAGACCAAAGCAGATCCATCATTTTACCTATAGTAGTGTGAAAAAATGAACCACCAAGCATGTTGATACAATTTAAAAATGCAATAGTTATTCCCAAATTCTGTGATGCAACAAGATCTGATCCAGCTGCAAATATTATTACTTGGTAACAGCACATAATTCCGATACAAAAAAACAAGCAAGACAGCATTAAATAATTGTATGCTGGATTCAAAAGTAATAAAACAAAAGCAAGTGCCATTCCAAATCCACATGTAGCTATGGTTGGATAATTACCGAATTTTTTACTACAAGTAGCAAGCAATGGTCCACCAAAGAGCATACCAAAAAATAGAAATGATATTAATTCAGCTGCATCGCCTTTTTTTAAATTATGCGCAACCATTAAATATTGTACTCCCCAGACGTCAGCAAATCCTTCTAAAGAACCAACCATCAACAAGTTAGAAAAAGCTAGCATCCAAATTATTTTAGAAGAAAGCAGAGTAGTAAAATTTACCATTTTAAATTGTCTATCTTTTTGCGTTCTGCTAGATATATTTTTTGGAGAGCGTAATGCTAAGTAGGTACTACAACCAATAATCATTGAAACAACAGCAAGAATTAAGGAAACTTTTTGCCAGCTGTGTTTTTCGATTAGTAAACTAATAGGCTTTCCTCCGTATATTGCACCCATTAATCCGATAGTAAATGAAAAACCTATTATTTTTGAATAATGTTCTTTGGGAAACCATTCTGATACTACTTTAGAAACTCCAAGAAATCCTACTGCTGATCCAGCTCCTATTAAAAATCTGCTCAATATAGCTAAATAAAAATCATTAGTGTAATTAAATATAATAGCTGCAAGACCACAAATAACAGCAAACATAAAAATCATATATCGTGGACCAAAGCGATCTAGCAGGATAGCTGTTGGAATTTGCATTCCAGCGTATCCATAGTAGTAAAATGCTGCAAGTATTCCAAAGTGACTAGCATCTATAGAAAGTTGTTCCATAATTTGATGCATCATAAGTCCTGGCCAAAGACGTAAAACAAATTGATAAGCAAAAAATAGTAAAGGGAAAAGCCACATGAAAAATGGTAAAAACTTATGTTTTTTAGTAAGCATATACAACCTTATTTATTGTTATGTTGAAATAGTTTTTATAATTAAGAATTTAGGTAATGGGGTGAGGTGCTATATCGGCTTAGCCGATAATAATGGCAAGAATATATGATCTAAATTTTAAATTTATATATAACATAAGATTAATCACATGTATTTTGGTTGAATCACAAAATTTTAATTAGTATACAATAAATTTTGTTTAATACAATATGAAATAAAGCTATTCGCACTTGTAGTACTACCATTAGAACTATAAAATATCATTAGATTAATTAATTTAGTTTTAGGTTATTTAGTGATGTTAGTTACTTTGACAGAAGCTGCAAAAATTCATTTTACTAATATAATGGCGTCTTTTGCCAAAGATGCCGGAGTTGATCAACTAAATTTACGCATTCAAGCGGTTAGAGCTGGTACTAGTAAGGCTAGTGTTGAATTATCGTATTGTTTAAATGGTGAACAACAGTCTTCGGATATTGCAATAGATAGTGGTAATTTTATTCTATATGTAGATCAAACTTCGGAAGAGGCTTTAATCGATGCTATTATTGATTATAGAGAAGAAGGGCAATCTAATAATGGAAAATTACATATTAAAGCTCCTTTTTTAAAGGGACCAGATTACATCCCAGAAACAGGAGAAACTGATTTATTTAAAAAAATTAAAAATTTTTTAAATGAAGAAGTTAACCCATCATTAGCTAGACATAAAGGAATGGTTAAGTTGCAAGCTGTAAATAATATTGAAACTGGAGTAGAGGTTGTATTGCAGTTTGGTGGTGGGTGTAAGGGGTGTAGTATGATAGATTTGACTTTAAAACAAAGTATAGAAAAATCTTTAAGAAATAAATTTTCTGAAATTGTGTTAATTAAAGATGCAACCAATCATGCAGAAGGTAAAAATCCTTTTTGTAAATAAAACAATTTGGTGAGGTGGGTATTAATATTATTAGTGAAATCGATGAATTATTAGCTAAATTAGAGATAGAATTTCCTCAAAAGTCTGTTTCCAGAATTAATGAAGAAGAAAAATATCGTCAAATTCATAATCTTAGAGATCATATAACATCAAATGTTAAAATTCATGCTTCTATTTGGGATAATTGAGAATAATTGATGATAGATCTTAAGTTAGAAAAAAAATTGCTGCATTATACTGGTAAAGCTATCAGTAATTATCGGATGATTGAACACGGTGATAGAATTTTAGTGTGCGTATCTGGTGGTAAAGATTCATTTACCATGTTGCATTTACTACGATTATTACAATTAAAAGCAAAAGCTAAATTTAGTATTTTTTCTTTTACTTTAGATCAATCACAACCAGGTTGGAATGATACTAGTCTTAAGGAATATTTAAAAAACATTAATGTAGATTTTAGTGTTATTAGCCGTGATACCTATTCAATTGTAAAACAAAAAGTTCCTGAAGGTAAAACCTATTGTTCATTATGTTCTAGGTTAAGAAGGGGAATAATTTATCAATATGCTAAAGATAATGGTTTTAATAAAATAGCACTTGGTCATCATCGTGATGATTTAATTCAAACGTTATTAATGTCTATGTTTTATAATGGTGAAATAAGTTCTATGCCTCCAAAATTATTAACTGATGATGGCCAGTTAATAGTTATTAGGCCAATGGTTTATTGTCAGGAACAAGATATTGCAGATTTTGCAGCATCTATGCAATTTCCAATTATTCCTTGTAATTTGTGTGGTTCTCAAGAGAATTTAAGCAGAAAAAAAGTTGCTAGATTAATAGCTGATTTGGCTAAAGATAATCCTAAAATTCCTAGTAATATGTTAAATGCGATTAGCAACATTAAACCTAGCCAAATGATGGATCATAGTTTGTGGGATTTTAAAAACTTTTTACGTCAAACTGAGAAAAGCACTTGCGATACCGCATCTCAGGTTGAAATTTAGAAATCTCTAAGGATCACAAGTATCAATAACAATAATTAACTTCTAAGGAGAATAATGAATGCCAAATTCAGTACTAGAATATGATCCTCAATATCAAGGTTTATGCCTTAATAGTGACTATGGCGAATTAAATGTTGATGTTTACAAAACTGATAATCAAGAAGGTGGTGATGCTTTAATAGTTGAAATAAGTACTGCTAAAACACTTTTGTATTCTTGTGGTCAAGTATCTAGAGATCCTGAAAAAGAATGTGAGAGCATAGTAAAATTATTTCAGGATCCTAATGTATATCCAACTTTTGCTAAGGGAACATCTATTCCTGAAGCAGATACAACTAAATCATATTTAAATAAATGCAGACTGTGGAAATCTGGCTACCCATTTAGTTTATTTGTTATTGAAGATCAAAAAGATGGTTCTTTTGTTGGACGAATAGTTATGGAAGACTGCGATCCGCATCCAGTTACAGGTTCTCCTATGCATAGCCACGCCGAAGTAGGTATAGCAATCTCTGGTGAAAAACAACACCAAGGTTTTGGTACTCAAGCAATTACAGCGGTTACTTATGCTTGGGTCCCTTATGTGGCCGATGCAAAATATGAAATACAGGGAAAACCATTAACTCACTTATGGGCAACAGCACATCCAGATAATGCTACTTCTAAAATTTTTAGTAAAGCTGGATACGAAAATAAAGGTACCTTTGATCATCCAATTTATAAAAAACCACGCAATGAATTTGTTAAAGAAGTGGAAAATGCTACAGAAATAAGTAATCGTAGTCGCTTAAAATTTAAAATATGATATCAATATAATCTAAATCTTACTACATTCTTTCCATATTCAGCGGTTGAAGAACTTTACTCCTTATGCGAGAGGAAAAAAATAAGCGGGGTAAATGATCATTTCCTAGACTGTTTTATGGAGCCATGCTTACATTAAAAATTCTAACAACTGAGATAGTAAGATTCGGCGTTTACATTGTTAGCATCAATAGCTGTGTCGGAAGCTCAAGATCTTTTAGCATCCACCCGGCTGCTAGCGCAGCCACCCTCCTTCGAAAACGAAGGAGGGTGCTCAATAATAAAAATATTATTAACATTTAAATTTTAGGGTAATTAGTAATTAACTTTAAAATAGTTGTATTAATTATAGTTACTACAGTGTTAATGTTATATTCTATTTCTTTATTACTAAATCTTAGTAGATGTATACCTACGCTAAAAAAATAATGGTTTCTATTTAAATCCTTATCTTGCATGCCATCAGTTAAATGGTATTCACCGTCCACTTCTATTACCAACCTAGGTTTTTTAGCATAAAAATCTACAATAAAAGTCCCTATAGGCACCTGACGATAAAATTGAACATTTTGAATTTGTTTTTTTCTTAGTCTACTCCATAAAATTCTTTCGGATATAGTAGATTCATTACGCAATTGCCTTGCAATGGATTTTAAAGAATTATTGTAAAGAGAATATTGCATACTTTTAATAAAAAAACTGGTTGTTTGCAACAAAAATACTATAAAAATATCTAAATATTAATAGTATTTTTGTTATTAAGCACCCTCCTTCGTTTTCGAAGGAGGGTGGCTGCGCTAGCAGCCGGGTGGATGCTAAATCGTAGATTTTTGTTGTATAACAAGCTGTTTGGTTTGCAAACTTGGATTGGAGCGAAATAAATATAAGAGATTCTAGGTTTGTAGGATTTTTTAGCAACTGCTACATGCTTTATTTACTAATTGAAGAGTCTGAAAGAAAAGAAGAGAAGTAAGATCACAAAGATAAGAATTAAAATCATAACGCCAATCAACTATGAGGTTCTTAGTTAATGGTAGTGTTAAAATTAGAAACGGCCATGAATTATAACTAATTTTAACACTTACTCATATATAATTGACGTTATAAATATTTATTACAGTAATAGTCGCAAAATTAGAACGTATATATTGCAGCTAAACCAAGAGATTTCATATTTTTCACGAAACTACCGCTGTTATTAATATTAGCAATATTACCACCAGCAGCATCGGTCATACTACGATTTATATCCATCTTGTTACCAGCATGCTGATAAGTAGCTAATGCTCTGATTCCAAAATTATTATTGACATTATATTGAGCACCAAGTTTAACGCGCCAGCTAGTTTTACTTTTAGTAGCAACCCGAACAGTACCGATAGTACCAGGAACTGATGCGCTTACGCTTTTGTTGCTAAATTTTGTTCTTAAATGACCTAAACCTATACCGCCGATTAAATCAAATTGTTCTGAAAGAGGCATGAACCCCATCAAATCTATATAAGCATTTTTAACTTTAACATCAAAATTAGTGTTCAATCCTACGGCGTTAGCATTAGCTTTTTTATCTTCTTGGAACTTGAATTTTTTATTAAAGCTATATCCAATTTCTACACCAAAATTTTCATGAAATTTCATTCCAAGAACAGGAACTGCTAATCCCATGCCATTAGTTTTGTGAGTTTTGAAATCTTTAACAACGTCGCCACGTCCATAATTATTGTAATCAACTCCAGCACCTGCATAGAATTTTAAACAATCTACATTCGCGCCAGCACTTCCAGCAACCATTAAACCAAAAACCCCAGCCGCTACAACTGGTTTTTTAAATAAATTAACCAACTTTTTCATAAATAAACTCCATAATGGATTAAAAATAATTTTATTTATCATAACAAATTTAAAAGTAGACGCAACCATTATTTTATACGTGGTTTATTAATTACCAAATATTTAAAAACCGCCACCACCAGCCACCAACGCTTAACCAAATAGCAGTATTTATAAGTCCAACAGTTAATCCGATTTTCCACCATTTTTGCATAGATAGATAATTAGTACTAAAAAATAATGGAGCAGCACCAGTTGTATAATGAGTAACGCCGCTACTAAAATTAGAAATTCCAGCAAATACGAGTACAGCTATTGGTGCTGGCGTGCCTAACAAAATAGCTATAGAGCAAAAAGCTGCATACAATGCGCTTACGTGCGAAGTTAAACTTGCTAATAAATAATGACCAAAGAAATACACAACAGATAATAATAACAAACCTGCTTGCCAACTGTAATGGCTAATTTGTCCATGGATTTGATTGCTCAGCCAGCTAATCATTCCGAGTTTAGATAAATTAGTTGCTAGCATTAATAAAGTAGCTAACCACATAAATGTGCTCCATGCTTCTTTTTCAGCAACCACATCATCCCAAGTTAAAACATTAGTAAGTAATAATATAGATAAACCAACAAAGGCACTTACTGTAGCATCTACATTTATAAAGCTACCTGCTACCCACATAAAAAGTAATAAGAAAAATGTGAATAACATAATCCATTCATTACGTTTTAAAGAACCACTATTTTTTATTTGTTGTTTAGCAAACAATTGTATTTCTTCAGTCTTCTTTAATGCATCTGGGAAAAATAAAAACAAAACAAATGGTAATATTAACAAACATAGTAAACCAGGCAATATTGCGGTTTTAGCCCAAACTAACCAAGTTAATTCGTAACCAAAAGTTTTGCTAATCGAAGTAATAAGCGGGTTAGCAGCAGATGCTGTCATAAACATTGCACTAGTTATAACATTGGTATGGAAACAAATTTTCATTAAGAATCCACCAAGAGAATTAGATTTATATTCTTTGCAAATAGAAGAAGCTATAGGAAACATAATACCAGCACCACGAGCTGTGTTGCTTGGAATTAAAGGTGATAAAAACAATTCAGTTATAATTAAACTATAACTAAGGCCAACTGTGTTTTTACCAAATAAATATACGAAATAATAAGCAATTCTAGAACCAAGGCCTGTTTTGGTGAAACCTCTAGCTAAAATAAATGCACTAAATACCAACCATATTATTTTAGAACCATAACTAGATATTGCATTTTCCAGGGATATAGTATTTGTTATACAACAAACACTAATTGTAATAATTGCCAGACTGCCGGTTGGTAAAACTTTGCTAACCATAGCTAATATGGTGCAAATAAATATTGTTAATAAATGCCAAGCCTCTGTGGTTACCCCATCTGGTTGTGGGTAAAACCACAATACTAGGGTAGTGCCTAATAATAAAAGTAATTTTATTGATTTAGAGTTGCTTGAAATTATTGACCAGGGAGATGTCTTGATTAAAGAGTCAGTTGAATCTGTCATAATGCTTGCCATGTGTATAATTAAAAGCTACGCTTAAATATGCCACGCTTATTTAACGTGAATGCAGAGTATTTGATAAAAAAACAATAATAAAAAATAAAATAATAAAATACAACAGGAGATTTGCATGGGCTTAGATGTAGCGCAGGATTTACGAAGTAGGGTGTGTGACATATGCAATAAATTGTTAGATGATAGTAAATTAGTAACTACTAAAACAGTATTATCAATATTGTATGAACTACAATCTGATCAGATTGATAATGCTACAGAAGATAACATTGCTGGCATTATTAATTTTTGGAGATTATCTAGACTAGATACTTCATCACAACAGCAAGCAAACAGTTATTCTACTGAGCAAGTTAAAGTTTTTCACGATTACCATAGCTTATATCAAAAAAATTCTAAATATAGAAAACAACTAGTTAAGGCCAAAAGAGAGATCCAATTTTTAAAAGCCAAAATGAAAGTATTAAATAGTTTTTATAATAGGCAACGACAAGAATTCATTATGCGCATTGAAGGTATGCTGTATAAATGAAAATTTCATGTAACTGACGTTGCTAGGTGTTTTTAAAATTTATGAAGCATCCTGAGCGAATAAAATCTATTGTTAATATAGTTACGCTCTGAATGGTGCGTAATAAATTTTAAAAACACCTGGCACTGTCAGTACAATTTTATAAAAGTGGCTTATAATTTAAATATAATAATTATAATAAATAACAAAAACAATAAATGCTTATGAGTAGCGACATTTACGTGCAATCCTTCAAACAAACAGTTGCTGGGCGATTTTGGCAAAATTTTAAGCATTTGTCCAAACAAGACGTTATTGTAGGTCTTGTTTTGTCATCATTAATGATTAATGTTCTAGGATTGATATTACCGTTTACCATTATTCAAATGTACGACCGAGTAATTCCAAATAAATCATACAATACTTTTGTGGCATTTATATTGATTGTTATTGTTGGTTTAATCGTTGAAGCTATTTTGAAAATAATGCGAGGATTTGTTAGTGCATCCCTAGATGTCAAGTTGGGGTATAGTATGAGTTTATATGCCTACAAAACTGCCATAAATTCTGATTTGATAGAATTTGAACGCAATCCATTTAGTGTACAAATAGATCGATTTAATTTAATTAATACTTTAAAAGAATATTATTCTGGACAATATTTTATTGTTATGTGTGATGCACCTTTTGTATTGATTTATTTTATTTTTGTCTACTGTATTCAAGTATATGTCGGGATTGGTATAACGGTTGTTTCTTTGATGTTATTAGCAATATCGTATTTACATGCCTTCAAGTTTAAAATTAATCAATTGCAAAAAACTAAAAACACCCAAATTGTTTCTAAATTTTTAGTGGAATTATTAAGTGGAATAAGTACGGTAAAAACAATTGGCTTAGAAGAGCAGATGCTTAGAAGATATGAAAGACTGCAAAAACATCATGTTCAAAAGGAATTTGATTTGGTGCAAGAAAGGATGGCATCTAGTAAAAATATTGCTATTGTTGGACAGCTTATGATTATGGTTACAGTAATAATTGGTTGCTATATGATTTTTAAAGAACATATGACGATGGGAGGAATGGCAGCTTGTATATTATTGTCTGGCAAAGTTATGCAACCTATTGCTAATTTAATGAGCTTGTTGTTACGGTTACAAAATTTTGAAGTGGCTGATCGAGAATTTAATAAATTAATTAGTGTTAAATCTGAAAACAATGCAGCACAGAAAACGAACATTATACAAGGCGAGATTGTGTTAGATAATATTAATTTTTCTCATACTGATCAAAATGGTAATAAAATACCAATATTTGTAAACACCAAAATTCAAATACCACCCAAACAAATGATTGCTATTAGTGGAGATAAATTGTCTGGCAAGTCGACCTTGATACAGATCTTAGCTTGTTTATATAAAGTTGATAGTGGAAATTTTTTTATAGATGGACAAGATGTTAATTTGTCAAACTTGGATTATATAAGAAATCAAATAGCATTTATTTCTCAAGAATCATATTGCTTTCAGGGTACTATTTTAGACAATCTTACTAGGTTTTGTGATCTGGATTTAGAAAAAGTAGAAAAATGTTGTTTAGATATTGGTTTACATCAGATTGTTCAAACATTACCTAATGGTTATCAAACAATTATTGGTATAGATGCAAATGATGTCTTAACCCAAAATATTAAGCAATATATAATGATTGCCAGAGAATTAATTAAAGATCCAAAAATAATTTTATTTGATGAATTAAATACTAATACTGATTTGGAAACTGATATGGTTTTACATAATATTATTAATCTAAAAAAAGGCAAAGCCACAATTATTGTAGCTTCTTATAGGCAATCATTATTAAAACTTGCTGATCAACATTATTTTATAAAAGAACGGAATCTTATTAGGGTATGAACACATTCAATAATATTTTAACAATTGATGAAGAAGCTTTGCAACACAGAATTAAAAAAACCTTTGATTTTGATTCTGATTTATTGAATTTGTTGTTGCCATTGTTGTTAAAATTGGGATGGCAAAAAGATGTTAGAGAATTAATTGAATCATTACCACATTTTTCTGAAAAATTAACTTTAATTGAATTTAGAAATTTGATGGTTAATTTGGGGTTTAAAAGTGAAGAAAAAGAGTGTTATTTAGCTAAAATACCTCAACAATCTCTACCTTGTTTGTTTGTTTCATCTAGTCATGAAATTATATTGGTTGAAAAAATTGTAACAGACAATGTATTTAAAGAAGTAATAGTGTTAGATGGTAAAACTGGCAAAAGAAAAACATTAACTGCCCATCAAATTATTAATTTACATGGAACGACGTATTCTTTTTCTAAGATTTCGACGGATGAACCTCAAGAAAAAAACTGGTTTTTAGCTACTTTGAAAAAATTCAAGTGGATTATAGGACAAATTTTTGTAGTACATTTGTTATATAATTTATTGTCTACCAGTGTGTCTTTTTTTATAATGGTCATTTACGATAAAATCATTCCTTCCTCTTCTGTTAGCATGTTGTTCAATTTTTCTATCGGTATAGGAATAGTACTTGTTTCTATATATACGATTGGCTTGTTAAAAAATAAAATGATAGCTTATATGGTGGTTAGGTTAGATAAAACTGTTGGGTATGTAATCATTAAACATATTTTACAGTTGCCAGCTGGTTATACAGAAAATGTTACATTAAATAATCAAATAGCTAAAATACGAGATTTTGATAATGTCCGAGATTTTTTTTCTAGTACAGTTGCCATGCTGTTTTTTGAATTGCCACTTAGTGTAATATTTTTAATTGCAATAATATTGATCGGTGGGTGGTTAGTTGTTGTTCCAGTACTGTTGGCAATAGTGTTTTTTTGTTTATCTATTGTTGGTCATTCATTGATTAGCGAAATTATTAAATTACAAAATCATGATGTTATCATGAAGCAAGGATTCATTTTTGAAACTTTTTCTAACATGCGATGGTTGAAGTCTAGTGGTTTTATACCAGCATGTATATCTAGATTTGACACTATTATAACTAATCTTGCTAAATATAGCTTTAAATCAGCCATGATTAATCATATTTTATCGGCCACAGCTGATTTAGTGATGTTGTTAGCTGCTATGGGAGTGTTAGGCTTTGGAGCAGTATTGGCAATGGAAAACAAACTATCGGCTGGTGCATTAATTGCCATAATGTTATTAACTTGGAAAATATTAGATCCACTTAAAATGTTTTTTATGTCGTTACCAATGATCGGACAAATAAAAAATAGTATTTCTCAGGTTAACAATTTAATTAATTTGCCAACAGAGGTTAGAAGAACAAATTTGGTTAAGGTTGTTTCTGTAAATAGTATTGAATTTCAAAGAGTGAGTTTTAGGTATCCTGGGCAAGATAATGCTAGTTTGTTAGGTGTATCTTTTAATGTGGTTCCTGGAACTATAACTTGTATTACTGGTAAAAACGGAACAGGTAAGTCTACGATAATAAAATTAATTTTAGCTCTTTACCATATACAAGCTGGTAATATAAAAATTAACAATATGAATATTAATCAATTAGATCCTGTTTCATTACGCAAATCGGTGGCGTATGTACCACAAGATGGCAGATTATTTTTTGGTACAATCAAACAAAATCTATTATTAGCCAATCCTATTGCAACTCAACTAGAAATTAAGCAAGCAACTACTTTGGCAGATGTGCATTCCGATATTATGCAACTTAAAAACAACTACGATACTCATCTTGGTGATCAAAGTGAGTTTGCATTATCGCCAAGCTTCAAGCAAAGATTAATTTTGGCGCGAGCTTATTTGAAAAATTCTGAAACATTTATTTTTGACAATCCCTATCCGTGTGTAAGCTATATCGAAGAACAAAAATTTGTTAACACTTTAAAAGAATTAAAAAAAACCAAAGCTATTTTGTTAATAACTTCAAAAATCTCTCTTTTAGAGGCAGCAGATCAAGTTATATATTTAAAAGCAATGCAAGCAGCGTTGCAAGGTAATCCACTACAAGTTATGCCTGCAATATTGGAGGAATACGGTATAAAAAATTAAATGAAAAATAATTAAACTTAAATAATATTAGGGGTATATAGTATAAAAATGAAAGAAATAAAATCGGGAGAAGTTGACAAATTTAGGCTTGTTGATAATTTATACTTGTCAGAAAAATTAGAAGATTTAGGAGCATCTAATTTGATTAATGCTAGTATTGGTTTTATTGGAATATTTTTTGCGATATTAATTTTGTGGATGTATTTTGTAAATGTACAAGAAATCGCTAGAGCTGCAGGTGTAATAATTCCAGCAGATAATGTATACCCTATTCAGCACCTGGAAGGTGGAATAATATACAAATCATTTATCAAAGAAGGAGAAATAGTACAAAGAGGTAGTACCTTATTTGAATTATCCCCTGAACCTGCCGTTTCTGAATTATATAGATTATATAATGCAGAAACCACGGTGTTATTTAATGTTGCCAGATTAAATGGGTTTTTAGCTAATAAACATGTAAGTCGCGAAGATTTAGAAAAAATTATTAATTATAGAAATAACGATAGAAAAGCCTTAGATTTTTTAATTGACAATACTTTGTTGCTATTTCAACATCAAACTCAACAAAGACAACATGATCAAGAATCATTAGAAAAATTAATAAAAAACAAAGAATTACATATTGTTAATCTTGATAAACAGATCACCAATTTATCTGAACGTACCGATTTGTTGTCGACTCAAACAGAAATTTTTAAAGATTTAAATAAAATTCAATATGCTTCAAAAATTAATGTTATTAATAGCCAAGATAAGGAACAAGAAATTTTTGGAGATTATTTATCCGCAGTAAGGGAAAAAACTACTGTTGAATCCGCAATAATAGAATTAAATAATCAAAAACGAACAAATGATATGAATACTAATCGCGTAGCATTAGAAGATTTAAATAAGCAAATTGCAGAATTATTAGAAATAAGAAAGCAAATTGAAAAAGCTCAAGATAGAGTTAGTCGTTTACGTGTGGCATCTCCTATATATGGAATTATAAAAGGCTCTGATATTAAACCAGGAAAAATTGTAACGCCTGGTGAAATAGTTTTTGAAATAGTTCCGATTACCAAACAATTAGTAATTGAAGCCAAAATTTCTCCTAAAGATGTTGGACACATAAGTTTGGGAGATCCAGTTAAAATTAAAGTTAGCTCCTATGATTTCTCTATTTATGGACAATTAAATGGTAAAGTTAAACATATATCTGCAACTACATTTGATGATCCAAGATCAGAACAATACTATAAAGCTATTTTAACTATGGAGAGAAATTATTTAGGTGAAGATCCATCTTCTAATTTAGTGATGCCAGGAATGACTGTAATTGCTGATATTCAAACTGATCATAGATCATTGCTCACTTATTTCTTAAAACCAATCAATAGAACTTTCTATGAGGCGTTTAGAGAAAGATAATATTAATTAAGAGCATCATTTAAATTAGCATTTTGCTAATGCTAATTTAGGCCTCACCCAAACACTCTCAACTATAAGTCACGCTTACTACAGCCCTCTCCAGCTAACGCTGGTAGAGGGCGGAAACATTATTATCATTTGATATCATGTTCACGTTGATTTATGTGGGAATCACCATTCAATTCAATTATTAATTTGCGTTCTAAACATGCAAAATCTGCTATATAACGATCTATCCAATATTGTCTACGAAATTTTACACCCATAAATTTTCTATTCCTAAGGCATTGCCATAATACCTGTTCAGCTATAGTAGATGTTTTTCTTAAAATTTTTGCACATTCTAATAATTTGTGTTTTTGCATAATATGATCAAAATAATTAAAAATTTAATGAAAATATATAGCATTTTTTATAAGATATATTAAATCTTGATTGATATTAATGTTTCCGCCCTCTACCAGCGTTAGCTGGAGAGGGCTGTGGTAAGCGTGACTTATTAGTTGAGGGTGTTTGGGTGAGGCTTAAATCAGAAAATTAACTGTTAGCTGGACGGCTCCATTGCGTCAAGCTCAGGTATAATAATGTTTACCTAACTTGTTGAAAAATATGGAGAAAATACAAGCTTTTCATGATAAATGATTTATGTCACCAAAACAAATAATCAGGAGAAGTTCTTGTGAATAATATAACAAACATGGTTTAATCCTTTTTAACTTTAGTGGCTATTTTAAATTTAGTATGTCGGATGATTCGGTTAATTTAGAAAAAATAGTAGGACCTTTGATAAGGTATTAGCCACTACGCAAGAATTGAATATTACTACTTATAGAAAGTTTGAATAAAAAATATGGAAAAATTATTATTTTGTGTAGAAAAAGATATGTTTCTTGTTGAGAATAGAGGTCTAGCGTTGCTTGGACTTGTTAATCCTGATTTTGATCATTTATCTATTCCAGGAATCAAGGATCTGGTTTTAGCAAGCAAAAAAGTTACTTTAAAAAGGCCAGGTTTGAGTAACATTACGCTAGAAGTTATAGATGTTGATGGAATGGATAGAAGTTGTTTTTCACCAAGCAAAAAAGTTATTTCTATTTTAACTAAAAAAGGAAATTTAATTGAACAAGATGTTATTAAAGGTAGTCAAGTTTATTTTGAGCTATAATTTTTTTAGAAAAGGCTGACTTTGTATACCAAGCACGGCAGTAGCCGAATGAGCCATCAGCTTGACGGTGACAATGGCCAATATTTTCCATTTTCATCGCATATATACATAGTAAATTCGGCATTTATTACATCACCATTAGTATCCCAAGATTTTTCTCCTAATATAGTGTTAACTTTATTTTGATGTAACCAATGAGCTAGAATACGGCCGTTAGTAGACGTATTATTTTCTATGGCTGCATTAATTACCTGTATTGCGCTATAACCAAATAATGCTTGCCCTTCTATTTTATTTTCCAACTTAAGATCTGCAGGATCTAACTTTTGAAAGCTCATGATTGTGCCTGTCGCAATTTTAGAAGAGCCTAATGTTTCGATAAAACCAGGAGTTGCTATGCTGTCTGATGCTATAAAAGAAATTTTTATTTTACTGTGGTGTATGCTCTTAATGAGATTGGCAGTTTCTTTGTATAATCCAGAAAAAAACACGATATCTATCTTGAGTTTTTTCAGTTTTTTTATAATAACTTTAAGTTTTGCATGATTATTAAGATGATCGATTGTTATGCTTTGATATACAGTTGGCGATATGTTTAATATAGCAAGATTTTCTTGCACGTATTCGGCTAATTCTTTGCTGTATAAATCTTGACTGTGTAAAATAGCAATTTTTTTATTGTTCCATTTGTTGGCTAAAAAATTGCTAATATGTTGTGCTTGGATATCGTCTTTACCGCACATGCGAAATAAAGTGCTTATACCCAACTCAGTGATTTTAGGGTTAGTAGAGGTTGGCGTAATATTTAATATACCATATTTAGTGTAAATTTTGCTAGTTGCCATAGTTGCGGCGGAGCAAGTATGGCCAATTACGGCTCTTATTTTAGGATCAGAAGTTATTTTAATTGCAATAGATTTTGCTAAATCTGGATTGCATTGATCGTCAAAAGGAATAATTTCCAGGTTAGTGGTTGAATTTTGTTTGGCGTTTAAATCAGTAATTGCTTGGCTTGATGCAAGTAGTAGTTGTTTGCCATAAGATGCGTATGGGCCAGTAAAAGGTGCGGCAATTGCTATTTTGATTGTAGGATCCTTGGCCGGACTTTTTTGTGCGTAGCAATAGTTACAAAATAGTAAAATAATTGAGGGTACTAATAGTTTTTTTAGCAAATTTAAAGTCATGTTGACATTGTAAAGTAAAAAAATAATCATGCAAGGTAAAAACCTAATCTCAACTAACAGAGGTTTTTAAAATCTAATTATGATTTTGTTGTTGAGCTTTTAAAACCTTAAGTTCTGTGACAGGCAGTTTTGTTACCTTGCTAATTAAATTTATATCTAACCCCTGTCTGGATGTTTACTTTTTGTAAGAAAGCGGCGAGTATGATTTCGCTGTTTTTTCTCCAACTACACTTTTTTGCTTAAAAAATCTAATTGTTTTTTTATGGGTAGCTAAAGAATTTCTTATTATTTTAGCAATACCATCTTGTTGACCTCTTATGGCCATGTCTAATGCAGTATCGTCGTGACATTTTATCAGCGGATTAGCTCCCGCAGCTAAAAGCTCCTGCACTATTTCGGTGTGTCCAAGATATGCAGCTATAAATAAAGCCGTATACCCGTCTGCATTTCTCAGATTAACTTGAATTTTTGAACTTCTTAAAAGTTCTTTAACCACACCTATATGTCCGCACTCAGAAGCTACATATAAAGCTGTTATTCCATCATTATCTTGTGCATTAACATCTATACTTTTTTCAGTTAATAGAATGGCCACCGTAGTTTGGTGTCCATTTTGAGCTGCTATCCATAAAGGAGTATGAGAATTATTATCTTTATTATTGATATCTATTCCTTTTATGTTTAAAAGATCTCGAGTAATTTGTACATAACCATGCGCTGCTGCTGCATATAGTAAACTATCTTTGTTAGTACTGCTTTCTAAACTATGAATTTTCTTCCACTCTGGATCTTCACTTACAATTGTTTTTAATGAAGGGTTAATTGTCTTTAAAGCTTGCTGAATGTTGGTGGTAATAAAAATATTTGTAAAAAATGTTATTTGATTGTTTTTGATAGAAAAATTAAATGCTTTAAATATTTCGGTTGCTAATGCGTTTAGATCATTATGAGTATAATCAATAAAGCTGGTTTCTAAATTATTGGCATCCACAATAGTCCAATAATGAGTTGCTTTATTATAACCTAAAGCAATAGTATGTCCTATTCCGTTCAGCAAGAAGCCAACTGAGCTGTTATCGCCTGCAAAGTATCTATCTTCGTTAATTCTTTTTTGTAAAATGTTTAAATATTGTATTAAAGAAGTTAGTGTATAACTTCCTAAAAAATCGAATAATTGTTCAATTTGTAACTCTTTTTTCTCAAAAATTATTGGTTTAATTAAATTGCTTACCAAGCTTAATCCTGTTTGTTGAGTTATACATTGATTGGATGTATGGTCTTTCAAAAATAAATGCTTATATTGAGTTGGGTTTTGATATAAGGCAATTCCATCAAAAAAAGCAATAAGTGCGACTTCAACTTCTTTATTATCGCCATAAATACTTTTAAGGTGTGTAATAAATATATCATAACTTAATATTCCAGACTTAAGAGCAAGGATGCTATTAATATGGTGGCTAATTTTTAATAGATGTTCACGAAAATCATTTGTTTTATTTGCCAATATAGCTTGCAAAGCCATGCTGGATATTCCAAAACATGCTCCCTTAGGATCTATTTTGTAGCTGTGATCTTGGGTGGCGTTAAATTCTTTTATGAAAGTAATTAAGTTGTCATGAGATAATGTTAGATGCAGATGATTTTGTAATTGTTTTGTGCTAAGCATGTTGATCCTCGTATGTTTTTTATTATAGTTTTTTGAGTATCTTCAAATGTGTATAATTATACATGGAAATCAACTGGAGATCATGTGTTTTTGCTGATATTTACGTGCAAATAAACATTGTTAAGTAAATTCGCTATATAATCTAGTGGTTTTGCTAGAGTTTCATAGTGATCGCTGTCAAGCTGTTGCTTTTAATTATTTTATGACAACATAAACCGCCACTTCGATGATATAGGTGGAGACGTACCATTTTATTATTGAAAATAGGTTTATACACAAGTAAATATTTTTGCTATATGAATATACTTTCTGTAAAATCGGGTTTATGTTTTCAATACACAAAATTCTTCTCAATCGTCGGATGCTTATAGTCGTATTTCTTGGATTTTCTTCTGGAATGCCGCTTGCTTTGGTAGGGGGTACTCTGCAAGCATGGATGGCTAGCCTAAATGTAGATTTAACACTTATTGGAATGATCTCCTTAGTCGGATTACCTTACACACTTAAATTTCTATGGGCTCCATTTATGGATCGCTATGTTCCTCCTTTTTTGGGACGACGTAGGGGATGGATTATCATTACTCAAATTGCGCTTGTCTTAACTTTAGTTGGGATTTCATTTTGCGATCCAATTCAAACGCCGGTAATTTTGGCAATTTTGGCATTTCTTATAGCGTTTTCTAGTGCTAGCCAAGATATTGTTATTGACGCATATAAAACTGAATTTCTTGATAGGAGTGAATTTGGGGTAGGGGCTGCTACCGCTAATTTAGGATATCGTTTAGCAATGTTATTTTCTGGTGGTTTTGCATTAATTCTTGCTGATCATTTATCGTGGTCTGCAGTTTATCGTATTATGGCCGCATCTATGGGGATTGGAATAGTAACCTCGCTGTGTGCAATTGAATCAACATTATTGTCAGCTCCCAAAACTCTTAAAGAAGCAGTTGTAGAGCCGTTTCTTGATTTTTTTAACAGAGAAAAAGTAATGGAGCTGATGGGTTTTATCTTTTTCTATAAGCTGGATGTAGTTTTTGCATTAGCTTTAATGACTCCCTTTATGATGGAGCTTGGTTTTACAAAGACAGAGATTGGAGCAGTTACTAAAGGTTTTGGCTTGGTTGTTACTTTACTTGGAACCTTTGTTGGTGGAATTTGGTTGAGTCGAATAGGTATAAAGCGTTCTCTTTGGATTTTTGGATGTTTGCAAGGATTTTCTGGGTTATCTTTTTACCTTTTAGCTAAAATGGGTCATAGCTATCCAATGATGGTAACATCAATTGTACTTGAGAACTTTTGTAGTGGTATGGGTAATGCTGCATATGCGGCGTTTTTAATGACTCTTTGTAACCCTAAATTTACGGCAACACAATTTGCTCTACTTACTAGCGTGATGGCTCTTATGCGAACCTTAGCTGGTGCACCTAGTGGTTGGTTAGTAAAAAATGTAGGTTGGGAGAACTATTTTATAATTTCAATTTTACTTATGATCCCTGGGTTACTATTGCTAACTAGATTTGATTTTTGGATGAAACAAATCTCTGATTTCAATGATCCAACAACTAGCTCAGCAACTATTAATGAGATTGAAAATTAGTCGTTAATTAAAAGGTAGCGTTAAGTGATGCATTAAAAGCTTTATTTAAAAATCATTAATTTATTTATATTATTTACATAAAAATTAGAACTTATTATAAAAAACGTACCAATTCCAGATAAAAACCCAAATAAATGAGCTTCCCAGGAAGTTTTAGCTTCTGTTGGAAAAAAGCTTAATAAAATTCCACTAAAATAATATAAAACAATAAATCCCAAGAAAACGCTTAATATAGTTGCTGTTTGGTAAGCAAATATTAACATAAATCCAAAATACCCAGCAACTAAACCACTAGCTCCAATATGATTACCTCTTCTTCCTAAAAGCCAAACGCTAAAGCCTTCTAATAATATAATTACTATACTTGCGTTAAAAAACATTTGCTTATTAAAAGATATTAACAATAAGCTTAATACAAATAGCGGTATAGAATTAAAAAATAAATGATTAAAGTTACCGTGCAGCATCCAAGAAAATATAATACCTAATATACCTCGCTTACTACGTGGAATTGTGCCTAATACATTTAATGTTGAGCCACAAGCCCAGTTAATGAAATTAAATATCCAAACACCAAGAATAAGTTGTAAAATTAGAATTATATGGTGTTTAGAATTATAAACTAATGTATTAAACTGTTCCGTTATTTCGGATAATTCTAGCATGTGGTAACGCCCCTAAAGAGATAGCCGTTAATATAATAAATAAGTATCCAGATGTAAAATCCATTAGCCATGAATTTGTTAAGCAACCAATGGATATGATTATAATTATGCCTTGTAAAATATATTTTTCGTAACTTTGAATTATAAAACTAGCATTAAATAAAACATAAAATAACCATAATAATAAACCAATTCCGCAAATTCCAAGTTGAGTGCCAAACAACAAGTATTCGTTATGTGGGTTAGTTGGGTATGAATATTCATGTTTATTTGTGGTAAATAAATTATGTTTTATAATAAAATTTTTATAAACAATCGGAAAGCTTCCTGTTCCCCAACCTAATAAAGGTTTTTCTTTTATTAAATTAAAAGTGTTTTTATAATAAACTAATCTTTGAGAAATAGAATTTTGATCATAGCTTGTAGGGTTAGTTTGATAATCATTATATTGATGAATTATTCTTGACCAGTTATTGATTAAAGGTTTGCTAAGTAATCCGCAGAATGTAATAGTAATTATTATCATTAGTATTGGTATAATAGCTATTGTTACAGTGGTTAATTTTTTTTGTGTTAAATTAATTTTTTGGATAAAAAATATTGGAATTAACAATAAAAATATTAACTGAGAAGTGCGACCAGCAGATATATAGAACAAATAAAACACATTAATTGAAATGCTTAAAATTATAGCAGCATTAATATGTAATTTATTTTTTATGTCTAGTTTATGCATTAGTAAAAATGTAGTAGTTGTTATTATTAAAGATGTATCTATGGTATTTTTAAATGGGTTGGCTTTATAGTAGATCAACCCGATTGTTGCTGTGAATATACCTGCAATAATTAAAGAATTTATTGTCCACTCCCTTTGTTTAGGGTTGTTAAAATAAGAAATGAAAAATGGCAAATAAATTAACTTACTCATTTTTTTTAAATAAAATAAAATTTCTTCAAAGTTGGCTGAGGAATATAAGGCTCCAATCATTAAGCTAACCAACACCAGAATTGAAGAAAAACAAGCTTTGTTTTGCCAAATATAGGTAATTTTTGCACTAAAATCGCCTTCTATAATCCATAACAGCATAAATATTAGTGATAAAATACTAGTCATAGATGTAGATAGTGGAATACTAAAAGCTAATAATAGTAATATTATAAAAATGGATTTACTTATTTTGTTGTCGTTGAGTGTTTGTACATGCATATTTAATTAAATTAGTTTAAAAATTAAATAGTAATCAAATACCAATAATTAATAAAGAAGTGTATAATTTCTTGGCTAATATGAGCTTACTAACAATCTTTATTTAAACCTTCTTAAATATAAAATGAATTTTAGTTATACAACAAATTTTTACTTAAATATAGCGTGGTATTTATTTATAGCCTTATGTTTATTTGGCATATCTATCTTATTAGTAAAAAAATTTATAACGATTGCTTATAAATATAAGGTGATTGATATTCCCAACGATAGATCTTCTCATACATTACCTACTGCTAGGGGTGGTGGAGTAGTTATAGTTTTGCTTTCTGAAATGCTCATTGTTGTTTTATATTATTTAGGGCATTTACAGTTGAATGTTGCATTAGCATTAAGTTGTTCATTTATTGTCTCAATAGTTGGATTTTTAGATGATTTAATTAAATTATCTGCAAAATCCAGATTTGTTGTTCAATTTGTAGCTAGTTTAATTGCAGTATTTTTAATTTTGCCAGTAAATAGCAATAATTTAATTAGCATAGGTACATTTTGGATGTCAGTAATTTTTATAGTATGGTCTACTAATTTATTTAATTTTATGGATGGTACCGATGGTTTGGCAGCTGTTGAGGCTATTTTTGTATTAGTAGTTAGTGGGTTTTTATTGTATTTAGTTACTGGCAATATTGGTTTTAGTGGTTGTTTAGCATTGATTGGAGTAATAGTTTCTGGTTTTTTATGTTTTAATTTTCCACCAGCTAGAATTTTTATGGGGGATGTCGGTAGTTGTTTTTTGGGATTTTTAATTGGTATAAGTGCATTAATTAGTCATTTTATATTTGATATTTCTGGAATTTTTTGGTTAATTATTTATGGGGCCTTTTGTTTTGATGCAACAGTTACATTATCAAGAAGGATTATATCTGGGGAAAAATGGTATTTATCCCATCGTTCTCATGCATATCAAAGATTACAAAATATTGGTTGGCAGCATAAAAAAATTTTATATGGTTTAATAGTTATAAATTGCTGTTTAGTAGTGTTAGCATGTGCTGGATATTATTACGACAATTTGTTAGCAGCTAGTTGCGGTGTGTTAATATTATTAAGTACGGTTTATTTGTTGATAGGATCTGCACAAAAATAACTGATACTTTTAAACGAGCGCTTGTCTGAGCATTTAGAGTTTAGCGAGTGAAAAATATATTAGTTGTTTTTGTGCAGATCCATAAAAAAATTATAAGGTATAATTAAGGATGAAAAAAACATTTAAATTTATTTCTTCAAGACTTTTAGCAATATTACATGATTTGTTTATGATTAATGTTGCATGGATAGGTGCATTTATATTACGGTTTGATAGTGTTAATTTAGAAATTTTAACTAATGCCTGCCATATGTTGCCAATTATAGTCATAACTCAGTCTGTTAGTTGTTGGTGGTTTGGTTTATATAGAGGGGTATGGAGATTTGCGTCGATCCCTGATTTATCAAGGATTATAAAAGCTATTTTTATAGGATCATTGTCTGCTCTTTTAATATTGTTTTTTGTTCATCGTTTAGACACATTACCACGTAGTATAATAACTATATATAGTTTGTTACTTTTGGTTTTTTTAGGTGGTTCCAGATTTTTAGTAAGACGATTTAAAGATTTTCAGTTGAACGTTGGAAAACATATTTTAATTATTGGAGCAAATCAATATGGTGAGTCATTAGCTAGAGAATTGTTAAGAAATGCACATACCCAAGAGATCCCAGAAATTCCTTTAGCGTTTATAGATGATGATCTAAAAAAACAAGGTCAGGAAATTCATGGATTGCGAGTGGTAGGTAGATATAAAGATTTAGGATCTGTTATAGAAAAATATAAAATAGATTTATTAGCTATAACCATGCCACTTTTGTCTGCTAAAGAAAAAAAAGAGGTTATAACTATAGCAGAACAAACTAAGCTACCAGTTAGAATTTTACCAAGTGTAGCTGAAATTATTTCTGGTAAAATCAGTATAAGTGCTTTGCGAGAAATTTCTATTGAAGATTTATTAGGTAGAGAAGAGGTTAGTATCAATTGGCAAGACATAAGTCGTGAAATTTGTAATCGAAGAGTTTTAATAACTGGGGCAGGTGGCTCTATTGGATCAGAATTATGTCGGCAATTAATTAAATTAGATCCTGCAATGCTTATAGTTGTAGATCATTCGGAATATAATTTGTTTGCTATTTCAGAAGAAATAACCAAACTACAAAAAACAAATAAAATTAAATTTCCTTTTAAAAGACATCTAATAGATATTTGTGATGAATCAGCTGTGTTACATGTTATGCAAATGCATAAACCACAAGTTGTTTTTCATGCTGCAGCATTTAAACATGTTCCAATGTTAGAAGATCAGATTAGAGAAGCTGTAAAAAATAATATTCTTGGTACCATGATAGTTGCTCGTTCTGCAATTCAAGTACAAACTGAAAAATTTATACTTGTTTCTACTGATAAAGCAGTAAATCCAATAAATATTATGGGAATTACTAAACGTATTGCAGAGATGATTTGTCAAAAATCAGATCACATAGCTAACACTCGTTTTATCGCGGTTAGATTTGGTAATGTATTGGGTTCGGTTGGTAGTGTGGTTCCAACATTTAAAAAACAAATAGAAGCTGGGGATCCTATAACTGTCACTCATCCGTCCATGGCTAGGTTTTTTATGACAATTGTAGAAGCTTGTCAGTTAATCTTGCAGTCATTAACTTTGGGAACTGGAGGGGAAACTTTTGTATTAGATATGGGTGAGCCTATAAAAATTAAAGATTTAGCTGAAAAAATGATTAGATTGTCTGGGAAAATACCAGATGTAGATATTAAAATAGAATATACTGGATTAAGGCCAGGAGAAAGATTACAAGAAACGTTATTTTATAAAGACGAAAAATTAGCTAATACTAAGCATAATCAGATCCAATTAGCTTTACCATATAAACTTAATTGTCAACAATTGTCTGTAATGTTTAATCAATTAGAATCAGCTTGTGCAATTTATGATGAGGAAAAATTGCATAATTTATTACAAGAAATCATAAATTCTGAAATTAAATACGAAGAACATATCAATGTTTAGTTTGATAGAATTAATAAAAGATAGATGCAAAACAGCGGTTAGCATGGCTTATCCAGAATTGGATGTATCTATGGTAGAAGTGACGACTACTTCGCAATCATCTGGAGCTCAATTTGGCCATTATCAATTTAATAGTGCTATGCGATTTAGTAAAATTTTGCATAAGCCCCCTAGGGATCTAGCTAATAATATAGTAACTTATTTACAAAAAATTAATAATGCAGATGAGCTGGAATTTGCTAGTATATCAGTAGCTGGACCTGGATTTATTAATTTTACTTTGGCAGATCGTTGTTTAGAAAAAAACTTAGAATTGTTTTTGAAAACTGGGCAATTTTCTTGGCATAAAAATACAAATAAAGATCAATCAAAAAAATTATCAACTAAAAATCAAAAAGTAATTGTTGATTTTTCTTCACCAAACATAGCTAAAGAGATGCATGTTGGTCATTTGCGTTCTACTATTATTGGTGATTGTATTTCAAGAATTTTAGAATTTTTAGATTACGATGTGTTGCGGATTAATCATGTAGGCGATTGGGGCACCCAATTTGGCATGCTTATTGCCTACTTGAAGATGCACAATAAATTGAATGATAATTTAACTCCTACAGATTTGGTTGATTACTACAGGCAATCTAAGTGCTTATTTGATAGTGATGCTGGTTTTAAAAAAACTGCTCAACAATCTGTTGTTGCCTTACAACAAGGTGAGCAAGAGTCGTTATTAATATGGAAAAAAATTTGTGACATATCAGTTCAAGCTTATCAAGAAATTTATAAATTATTAGATATAAAAATTATCGATAGAGGCGAATCTTTTTATAACAGCATGCTAAAGCAAGTGGTTAGTGATTTTGCAGAAAAAAAATTATTACAAGAATCAGATGGTGCTAAGTGTGTATATTTAGCAGGATTTACAAATAGAGATCATCAACCTTTACCTCTTATTATCCAAAAATCAGATGGTGGTTATAATTATGCGACCACTGATCTCGCTGCGATTAAACATCGAGTAACTGAAGAACATTCTGATTGGTTGATTTATGTAACTGATAGCGGACAAACGTTACATTTTGATATGGTGTTTGCAGCAGCTAAGCAAGTTGGATATTTACAAAATAAGCAAATAAAAGTGAATCACGTACCGTTTGGTTTAGTTTTACGAGCAGATGGTAAAAAATTTAAAACTAGGGAAGGTGACACAGAAAAATTAAAAGATTTAATCAATAATGCTATTTTAAAGGCGAGAGGATTATTGTTAGAGAGAGAGCCAAATTTGCCAGTTGCTGAATTAGAGAAATTAGCTAACATTATGGGAGTTAATGCAATCAAGTATGCTGATTTGTCTAATAATCGTAATAGTGATTATGTATTTAATTACGAAAAAATGTTGCAATTTACCGGCAACACTGCAGCGTTTTTATCTTATGCATATGTTCGAATTAATAGCATTAAAAATAAAATTTCTGTAGATCTAGATGATTTAATATTAAACTCAAAAATACAATTGATAGATCCATACGAACGGAATTTAGCGTTAAGAATTTGTAAATTTCCTGATATTGTAGTAAGTACAGTTGATGAATTGCTTCCTAATAGATTAACGGATTATTTATATTTATTAGCAGAAGAATTTCATGCGTTTTTTCATCATTGTCGAGTTGCTGATTCAGAATTTCAAAATAGTAGGTTATTGTTATGTGAGGCAGTGGCTAAAATTATAAAAACAGGTTTTGGTCTTCTGGGGCTACAAATTATTGATAAAATGTAAGATATACTGTTCACAACTTGGCTTTAAGTATTCTAAAAAACAATGAGCGTCTGTTTGAGCCTCGCATAGCGGGGCGAGTTTAGCGAATTGTTTTTTAGAATACTTAAAGCTAAGTTGTAGATGGTATAAATAATAGGTGACAAAATAAATGGCAATCTTATTTGATTTAGACGGAACATTAATTGATACAGCTGATGATCTTATTAATACCACCAATAATTTATGTGCAGAATTAAATAAACCAACCGTAGATCCTAAATTACTTAAAGATAATCTATCTTTTGGTTTAGAAAAAATGTTACAAATTGCATTAAATATTAATATCACCGAAATTAATGCTGAATATTTAGAAGAACTGAAAAACAGATTTAGGGTTTTATATAGACAATCTAAGTTTATAGATAGTAAGTTGTTTCCTGGAATTGAACTATTGATTGCTAATCTTAAAGAGCATGGTTTTAAAATTGGAGTAGTGACTAATAAAACTTTAGAATTTGCAAGCCTTACCCTAGATAGGGTTAATTTATTAACAGTTATAGATTGTTTGGTAGCATCTGATATGGTGTCTAAACCAAAACCACACCCTGAACCAGTGTTATTGGCCATGGACAAACTACAAGTAAAGCCACACGAATGTATATTTATTGGAGATGCTGAGCAAGATATTATTTCTGGTAATGCGGCTGGGGTTAGGACGGTTGCAGCATTGTTTGGTTATGTTGGTAATAAAACAGTAGCTAAAACCTGGCCAGCTAAGTATTTTGTTACCACACCTACAGATTTATGGCCTTTGGTACAATCTTTATTTGCTAGTAATTTTAAGTAACTGTATCGATAGTATGGTCGGTCAAAAATGCTTTACCATATCTTTATTATAAGAGGGTCGCCTTGCTACCAGTTTTAACGATTTAATTCTGGTAAGTTTAATCAAAGCAAGGCGATAAATTCAGGTTAGCAATTTATAATAAAAAATTCAAGCATTTGTATCGTGCCACCCTAAATTGCACTGATTGTTAAAATAGAAAAATTTATACTGTATTAAATAGAGATTTTCATTTGTCTGTCTCAATAGCTAAGGTTGGCAGAATGATTAGTGAATTAATAGCTAAAAACAAAGTAAAATCAATACATAAAACATAATATACAAACTTTAAAATGGTTGTTTAAAAGAGGGGTTTCTATGAATGATACAGTAGAATTCAAGCATTATTTAGGATTTTTAGAAAAAAAACTACGGTAAAAGAGTTCGTTGCAACATATCTATAAATTGTATTAGTTCCGACTTAATCTGACAAAGTATATTAAATAGATATTTGATCTAGCTTTATACTTAGATCTACCTCTAAAGGTAGGGTTGGATAATTACCTGCTATTATTGAAGGAAGATGTGTTTTTAAAATCGCTGGGTAGATCTCCTCATGATGATTTATAATCTCATCATAAGCTAACCAATTTAAATTGGTAACAACTTTTTTTTCTGTGTCAGTAAGGTTATTTGTAGAAATGTTGTTTTTATCCGTTCGTGCCACAATAAAATACTCCTCCATGAGAGTTAATGTACCAGAAAGGATCATCTCATGCTTACCATGCCAAACAATAGGACCTAAAGTTACGTCGTGTAGAGTTAACCCAGTTTCTTCATATAATTCTCTAGCCAGAGCATCTTCAATCACCTCTCCAGGTTCTAAAGACCCTCCTATAGTACACCAAAATGCAGGTCTAATTTTTCTATCAAGATCAGTTATAGTAGGATCCACAACACGCATCAATAACAATTTATTTTCTGGGTTTAATAACAATATGCGTATTGATCTTCTAATATTCATTTTTATATATCTACCAATTTTGCATCAAGGATTGCGTGACCATTGATTCTTTCTACATGCCATTTATTATAACTTCCTTTAGGTTCTACGTATATTAATTCGTAGTTTGTTAGATTTATACCATTCTCTGAAATTCATAGCATAAATGTGCAGCCTGTTTGGTTGAAGAGAATTAACGATGAGTTAAAATACCATGCAATCCATCCCATGCTGCATCTTTGGCTATTTTTTCTTCATTTACTTCCGCTGTAGATTGACCATTAACAGTTACATATTTTATATAGCCTTTATTAGATATTATATGTTTCTGGCCTTATGCAGCATTCGTTTAAAAGTAAAAGTTCTTTGCACAGTCTTTAATACGTGCCATTTCTATATTACGGTCGAGTAGCGATTGGTTTGTAGGCGTCCAAGTTGAATCATGAGAATGATTCTTCCATATTAAACTAGTAGGTTTATTATACTTATCTAGCATTAAGCCTATTGTTCCGCGACCAAATCCACCATTGTTATGTTCTGAACGTGCATCGTTATAACCATGATTACTTTTGGTTGAATCAAAAATTGGCACCCATAATAAATGTGACTTTGTATAATCTTGTGTTGGAGTATCAGCTACAATCATGATATGTTGACCACATTCAGAATTTGATTCATTTTGACTGACACTTGGGTTTAGTTCTTTTGGTAATAAATATCTGTTTTTAGTATAAGCAATAAAATCTCCAGGTTTTAATAAAGATGCATCATGAATTGAAGCCCAGTATTCTTTATTAACTTTGTTTTGTAAAAAAAACACATAATGTAGTGGAGACGGTTTGTTGTTTAATATAGATGGTTGAAAGTCATTTGGAATAAAGTCTACAACTTCTTTAATTGGATTTTCTATTTTTTGAGAAGTTAATACTAGATCCACAAATCCAGAACAATTCATTTTGTACGTATTGGTGTCGTTATTAAATCTATTTTCATGCGAATAAACAGATTTAAGATCATAGTGAGTAAACTGTGTAGCTCCTTTTATTATTAAAGTATTAATTGTGTCACTGACATTTGATGCTGGAATATTATTAGTAGGCATTAAATTTTTTAATATTAATAATAAGCTTGAAGTCGTGGTTACGGTTATTGTTATTAATAATTTGAGTAAATTTTTGAAATTGCAACCCCTTTTAATGTTTTTAGTTATTTTTATTTATTACATGTTATGCAATTATTATGACTTGCAGCCTGTTTTTCATGATAAGTAGCCAATTCTTTATTATCTGTCTTTTTCAAAATGCTATTGATTATATTGGATTATTTATTATAATGAAAGTAAATGAGAATAATTCTCATTTACTTTCGAAAGATAATTAAAAAAATAAGATTAATATATAACCAAATAAGTATTTTACATAATATTATGAATAATCAAAATAACATTAAAGATGTGTCGGGATTAAATAGTTTTTTTAGATTAAAGATAGGTGAGTCTGCATTAATTATAGATTTAGCTATAGGGGATAACCAGTACTATAGGCAGCGGTTGTTGGCGCAAGGGGTTGTTCCTGGAGAGATTTTAAAAATAAAGCATGCGGCACCATTTGGAGATCCGATAGAGGTATCTTTATCTTCTGGTCGTAGTTTTATTATTAGAAGAGAAGAGGCAAATATTATAAAAATTGTTAAATTAGATTCTATAGAAAAATAAATTGTTGTCAAGAAAACCACAAATTCAAATTACTTTAATTGGCACGCCAAATGCTGGAAAAACCAGTTTGTTTAATTATTTAACAGGTGAACATAATCTAATTGGTAATTGGGACGGGGTTACTTTAGATTTAGCTAAATCTAGTTTTAATTATTTGGGGAATTTAATTAAAGTTAATGATTTGCCTGGGTGTTATTCTTTAGTTGCTAGCAAACAAATGTCATTAGAAGAAAAATTAGTTTGTGAATATGTTAATGAGTTACGGGAAGATGTTTTTATTAATGTAATTAGTATCGAAAATTTAAATAGAGACCTATATGTTACCTTGCAATTGTTAGAGCAAAATTGCTATATGTTAATAGTCCTTAATACTCACATTAATAAAAATGATCAATATTGTTATAAAGATCAGCAAAAATTAGTCGTTTATTTAAAAAACACCTTAGGATGTCAAGTTGTTTGCTGTAATGTTGTTACTGGTTTTGGTATTTTAGAATTAAAAAAATCTATATTAGAGCAAGCTAATTGTGTTAATAATAAACAAAATGATTTTTTAACGTTACAAAAATATATTTCACCACAAACTTTGGAAAATTTATATAAACATATTGGATCAGGTTTGTTTGATTCAGTTGGTAAATTAATTAGATTTTTAGAAGGGGACGTTATTGTTAATGGATTGCAAAAAAATGTTGACTTATCATTGATTGCTGATCCATGTCATAGTTCCTGTAATCAACAGTGGGATGTATTTTTTGCAAGTAAAAGACACGAATTTATTAAGAAAAATTTTATTATTGATCATAATAATTCGTCTATCATTAAAAAAACTAAATTTGTTGATATTCTAGACAAAATAACATTACATCAGTACTTTGGATTACCAGTTTTTTGTGCTGTTATATATTTAATGTTTTTTTGTGTAACTGAAATTGGTAATTTAACCCAAAACCTTGTAACTGCTTTAATAACCAAAGGATTTATTAACCCAATTAATCAATGGTTAAATTTATTTGATTGCCCTGGTTGGCTGTTAGGGATTTTTAATGATGGTATAGCAGTTGGAGTTAGTACTTTATGTAATTTTATTCCGATATTGTTAGTTATGCATATATGTTTATTTATTTTAGAAAATTCTGGTTATATTGCAAGAGCAGTGTTTTTGATTGATAGGTTGATGGGATTTTTAGGTTTATCTGGTAAATCTTTAATACCTATGATTATTGGATTTGGATGTAATGTACCTGCTATTGTTGGAGCGAGAGTAATAGAGCAAAAACGTGATAAAATCATTACAATTTTAATGACACCATTTATGTCGTGCAATGCCAGATTGGTTACGTATTCGGTTTTTGCGATGGCATTTTTTGAATCACATCAAGGTAATATTATTTTTTATTTATATGGAGTGGGAATTATATCTGCTATATTAACTGGTTTTTTGTTACAGAAAATTTTATCTGGTTCTCGAACAAAGTTAATTATGGAATTGCCTAAATATTCTATACCTTCTTTAAATTCAATATTTAAAAAATCTATTTATAGAGTTAAAAAATTTTTAACAGATTCAGGTTTGTTGGTAATAAGTATATGTACTATTATAGCTGGATTAAAAAATATACATTTTTCACAGTGTGATTTATTAAATTGCATTGTATTTAAATATGTTATGCTATTTTTTAAACCAATGGGTATTTTAGCGGATAATTGGCCAGCAGTTGCTGGTTTGTTTAGTGGTTTGATTGCTAAAGAAGTTATCATTGGTTCGTTAAATTCTTTTTATCATACTAATAATCAAGAAATATTTGGAGTTTTATATACTCAGTTTGGTGGTTATAAGGCAGCATTTGCTTATTTGTTATTTGTATTGTTATCTTTTCCATGTGTGTCTGTGGTTACTAGTATTGCTAAAGAATTAGATACTAGATGGGCAATTTTTTCGGTGATTTGGACGACAGGTTTAGCATATGTGGTATCAGTTTTTTATTATCAAATTGCAACTTTTAATGAACATCCTATGTATTCAACAAAGTTATTATTGCTGATTGCAAGCGTATTGTTAGCTACTTTAGTAACAATTAAAATGATAATTAGATCTAATAAAAGGCATGATGCAAAATTGATTCCGATAGTAGTAGGACAATAACTTCAGTTTCTTCAAATATTTTGTAGCAATTAATAATATCGTATAATAATGAAAGAATAAGCTTTTCAAAAGCATGGTTCTGGAACTAACTTAAAATAATAAATATGGGAAAGGACATTATATAAAATGATAAAACAAAATTTAAATACATTACAAATTGGAATTTATCGGCATTTTAAAGGTAATTTATATGAAGTTCTTCAGGTTGCTAGGCACAGTGAAACATTAGAGCCTGTAGTGGTGTATCGAGCTTTATATGATTCTATAGAATTTGGAACAAACTCATTATGGGTTCGCCCTCTTAGTTTATTTTTAGAAAAAGTTAATATTTCTGGTAAAGAGCAACCTAGATTTGAATACGTTTCAGAAAAACTAACAGAGTGATGATTTGCTGAAAATGTATAAATTAAAAGAAATTATACAATGGAGTTGTAACTCTATTTCGTTTCTAAGGTATACACTAAAAAGCAATCAACCAGAAAAAGTGTTAATCACGCTATGGTCTTATGTAGTCAGGTTTGAAACATCTGATGGTTATATTTATTTGAAACACACACCACCTTTGATCGCCTTGGAGGCAACCATCATCCAGATTCTGCATGATCAATTTCATGCTCCTGTTCCAACAGTTATTGCGCATAACTCTGAATTAAATTGTTTTTTAATGAAGGATGCTGGCCGGTCATTACGAGGAATTCTAAAACAGAAATTCGATGAAGCGTTACTTTGTAAAGCTATTAACCAATTTATATCGCTTCAATTAATTGTAGGAGATCAGGTAGATGTTTTTCTTAAGATTGGTGTTCCTGATTGGCGATTGGATAAGTTGTCTGATTTATATAAGAAAATGATTACACAAAAAGATTTGTTAGTAACGGATGGGTTATCAGAAATAGAAATTAGCAAATTGGATACCATGCTTTCAAAGATTTCCAATTTATGTCAAAAATTATCTGCATATTCTATTAAACAAACTATTGTTCAGCCTGATTTTAGTGATAATAACATACTTATAGATAATATATCACAAAAAATTACAATTATTGATTTAGGAGAAATAACGATTTCCCATCCATTTTTTTCGCTATTCAATTGTTTTCGACAAATAAAAAAACATTATGCACTAACAGAGAAAGACGATATATATTTAAGGATCAAGCAAGCTTGTTTTAAAAATTACATGAAATTTTTTGAGTCTAAAGAACATTTATTAGATGCTTTTACAATCGCACATACATTATGGTATGTTTATGAAATGTTAAGCCAGTATAGGTTGATGCTTGCATGTGGCACGAAAAGAATTATGTCATTTCAGCAAGGAAAGTTTAGCAACACAGCAAAAGAGTTTATGGTTTCTATCGCAGAATTTCCAAGTTGATAAAAACTCAACAACCAAGACTACGGTATAAAAGAAAGTAATAAGAAGGATCAGTGTTTGAGGTTAATGGATAACACTGTAAAAGATATAGATTTATAATGGAACAATAAAAATAAGATAGACAATTTGCAATCTGTTCAAGAAGAATTAATAATGAAAAACATAGAGTTTATTGGTCTACATTATGCTGGAGCATTAAATTTATCTAGAGGAATTGATAAAGAACTAGTAGAATTTCAATATAAATATTTAATGGAATATGATGAATGGTTAATGAACAAAAAGCACTCAAGCTGTTAAAAAAATAAATAATTGTAAAAGGTGAATCTTTAATATGTACGGTCCAGATCCAAATAAACCATATCCATTCGAAAATCTTAATTATCAATTAGACAATTTGAAAAGAACGGTATTTTTGAAACATGTTATAACTAGAAAAAATATCATAGTAGGAGATTATACATATTATGATCATCCAATAAATCCTAATAATTTTGAAAAAGAAAATGTTCTGTATCATTATAATTTTTCACTAGAAAAATTAATTATTGGTAAATTTTGTGCTGTTGCAACTGACGTTAAATTTATTATGGGTAGTGCAAATCATAAATTAGACGGGTTTTCTACCTATCCTTTTGGTATTTTTGGAGCAGGTTGGGAAAAAGAAAACGATTTATCATTACTACCAAATAAAGGGGATACTGTTGTAGGAAACGATATATGGTTTGGTTATGGTTCTACTATAATGCCAGCTATAAGTATTGGCGATGGAGCTATTATTGCTGCTAAAAGTGTAGTAACTAAAGATGTTCCACCATATGCTGTTGTTGGTGGTAATCCTGCGCGTGTGTTAAAAATACGGTTTAACGAAGATGTTGTTAAAAAATTGTTAGAAATTAAGTGGTGGGATTGGAGTATCGAAAAAATTACTAAAAATATTCAATATATTATAAATAATGATATTGAATTATTATCAAAATGTTAATCTACTAAGCCACCAGCAATACAGAGGAAAATAAATTGAATTATGGTGTATAAAAAAGACTTAGATAGTGAACAGCAGTTCTTGGTAGATATTCGTGATCTGCTAAAAGCTGGACGCGAAACAGCTTATCGTTCGGTGAATACAGTTATGGTTAAAACCTATTGGCAAATAGGGAAACGTATTGTTGAACAAGAGCAGCATGGCAAGGCTCGTGCAGAGTATGGTGAACAGCTTGTTGTCGCATTATCACGTTATTTAACTAATTGTTTTGGAAAAGGATTTTCAGAAGCAAATATACGGAATATTAGGCAATTTTATTTACGTTTTCCACATTTTGAACAATTCACTACGCACTGCGTAGCGAATCTTGGGTGGACGCATATACGTATTATTATGCGCTTAGATGACGAAAAAGAACGGCAATATTATTTGCAAGAAGCAAGTGGTCAAAACTGGAGCTCTCGGCTTTTGGAACGTAACATTAAAAGTGGTTATTACCGACGTTTGCTCTCTTCTCAAAATGAGTCAACAAATCCAGCAGAAGAAACTTTAGATTTTATTAAAGATCCTTATGTGCTGGAATTTTTAGATATACCAGATGATTTAACAGGTAAAGAATCTATTCTAGAATCTAGCATTATTAGCCATTTGCAAAAATTCCTGTTGGAGCTTGGTAAAGGATTTTCCTTTGTTGCGCGACAAATGAGGGTGAGTACGGAAACTTCACATTTTTATGTCGACCTGGTATTTTATAACTATCTTTTGAAATGCTTTGTGATTGTTGATCTTAAAACCGAAAAATTGACGCACCAAGATATTGGTCAAATGGATATGTATGTGCGCATGTTTGACGAATTAAAACGCGGCGCAGATGATAATCCAACCTTAGGAATTATTCTATGTACAGATAAAGATGAAGCTATGGTTAAGTATTCTGTACTCAAAGAAAGCAAGCAATTGTTTGCATCTAAATATAAAACTGTTCTGCCAACGGAAAAAGAATTAACTAGTTTCATTGAGCAAGAAAATCGCAGATTAGAAGATCTGAAGTGAATTAAGTTGAAATCAAAGTGTGTCATCCCAACCAAATAAAAAAGTTCGGTTAAAAGAAAAAATTAGTCAACCAGTGTTTGCGTTGAACTATACCGTTGGGTTGGATGAAAATGAATTTTTAAAAATGGTTTAATGGTATTAAGCTATAATTACAACATAATTTACATTAAATGTATAATTACTGTGGGGCATTATATGCAAAATTCAGATATTAACATTCCAACCATTAATAATGTGTCAGAACAAGGGAAAGTACATAACGTAAATAGTAGTTCTAGTACATTAAATATACAAAATTTAGACGCTAATAATGCATTACTAGTAAATGATTTTTATACATCATTTATTAATGTTGTTCATAGGAAAAATTCTTTATGCTCGATTGATACAACATTAAAACAAAATTTGTTATCTGCTCATAGAGTATATTCCTTGTTGGTTGCTATGATAATTATACCTATGTTAGGAATAACAATTGAAACATTAATTCAAAACTATGTGAGAAATGATGAAGTAGATGTAGTAGATATTTTGTGTGATGTGTCGATTAACAGTATAATAAACAGTGGTTTAGCAGCAGCTATATATTGTGTTTATAAAAGAATTTTAAGTAAAAATATTACTTTTTTATTAAATAATGAAGAATTAAAGTTTAGAACTGGACAAGAACAAATGATATTAAAAGACAAAATTGGTATTGTTGATATGTTAACACACCAAAAACAAGCTATTTTTTCTTATGTTCATCATGAAATTCGCGATCCACTACAAGCGACTTTGTATATTTTATATGAATTGGAAAATTCAAATTTAGCAATAGAACAAAAAGAATCAATAAAAAAATGTATTTTGTTTAGTAAAAAAATTGAAAAGGTTTTAGAGGGTATTTTAAAACTGCAAAAATTAGACGTTATAAAACCATTGCAAGAAAGATCTAAAGAAGCATTTACGTTCAGTCAACTTATTAATGTAGTGTTTAGTCAGTTTAAGTCACAAGCTATAGCTAAAAAACTTCAACTGATCTGTAATTGTAATGTTGATCGAAGTTGTATGTTTGAAGGAGATTTTCAAATATTAACTGTAATTTTAGCTAATTTGGTATCTAATGCTGTTAAATTTAGTAACAATAGTTCTTTATATCAAGAAAATTTTATTAAGTTAATCATAAGAAAAGAAAAGAGAATTACAGATGATTTAGTGCTGTTTCATTTTGCGGTACAAGACATAGGGATTGGCATGGGAATTGGGCAAATAAAACGTCTTTTTTTACCGTATTATCTACCAGAAATCAAAATGGATAATAGATCAACAGAATCTAATCTTGAGCTTGGCCTTGGTCTTTATATGAGCGTGGTGCTATTGAGTCAACTTAATAAACATAATATTATTGAAAATCCATTAGGAGTTACTAGTTTATTAGGCACAGGATCTGTTGTATGGTTTAGAACACAGTTAAGAGAAAAACATTTAGGTTCGTCATTAGCTCATCAAAAATTTACAATGGAACAACATAAAGAACAAACTTTTTTTGACAATATAGGGCATTTAACAACAGGGCTTGGTAATTTAAATTTATCTTCTACAGAATCTATGGAAGCAATAATAGCTAAAAATTTATGTGTTTTGGTGGCGGAAGATCAAGAAGTGAATCAAAAAATTATGGAAACTCTTTTAACTAAATTAGGTTGTCAAATAGTTATAGTTAATAATGGTCAAGAAGCTGTTGATGCTGTTACGATGGTTGATAGAAAAAAATATGATATTATTTTTATGGATTTAGAAATGCCAATAATGCATGGTTTAGATGCTGCAGAGATTATAATAAATAAAAAGCGACTTGATATACCAATAGTAGCATGTACTGCTAATGGAACTATAGAAGATGAAAGAAGATGTTTATCTGTTGGTATGCGAGAAATAATTGTAAAACCGGTTGATTTAAAGAAAATAATTTTTACGTTAAATAAAATTTTTGTAAATATGAGTGCTGGTTGTCATATGGACAGTCAAGCTTCCTCTAGTAGTACTATGGATTTATTAGGAGATCATTCTCCTAGAAGGCTTGCTGTTAGTGCTAGCGATTCAGAATTATTAGTTAATTTTAATTCTAAATTACAACAAAGACAAACTTGGCAATATTATGCGAATGATGATAAAGAAAAATCACATGAAGATAACGAACAATCACATAAATTAGATGTTAAAGGAAAAACAAGAGCTTTTAATATCTAATTTAAGAGACAGTCATTCCTGTGGGAGTTACTTAAAATGCGGTCTAAAACAGCATCTGCAATTGTTGCATCTCCAATATATTCATGTCTAATTTATAATTTGGTGATCTCTTTAATACTTAATTTTGTTATTTCACTTATGAATTTTGGCTCTAAACCTTTTTTTAACATAGAGATCGCTATTTGTTCTATGCCTTTTGCTATACCTTCATCATACTTTTGATCTAATCCAGCTTCATAGTCCATTTGGTTTTTGATTACTGCTTCATAAGTATTTAATTCTTCTTCGTTCCAGTTAAAACAAATCAATTCTTCGTAAGCTCTTTGGATAATCATATCTTGTCCAATTATGTTAGGTAAATCTTCTATGCTAGTTTCTCTAGCATGTTTAAAAAAATAGGCCCATTTATCAATCATTGTGTATAATTGTCCTACGGGTTTATTAAATTTTTCTAATTCTAAAAAAGTAAAAGAGAAATCTTTTAAATCATGCTCAAAGCTATGCTTATCTAAAATAACATGTTCAGATTTATATCCAGCTTTATCAGGAAACATAATAAAATCGGCAATTGCTAAAAAAATTACTTCTTTTACATTATCAAATTTTTCGCCTATTTTTAATTGAGAACCATAGGCTTTAGCAGCATAGTATTGAGCTCTTTTAATAAAGCTTTTTTCTTTAGCCACTTGCATTTCCACTATATAAATATTACCTAATTCATCACTACACTGAACATCTACAATGCTAGTTTTCCTTGATGCTATTGTTGGATCTTGTACTGGCTTTAAAAATTTTACGTTTATAATTGGTGATTTTTCTTTAAATTCTAAAATATCATTTAAAAAGTGAATCAAAATATCTTTGTTTTTTTCTGTGCCAAAGACTTTTTTAAACGCCATATCGTTTTTTGGATCTAAAAATTTAGTTAACATAAACGAAAACATACTATACTTCCGCTAATTAAGTTATCACTAACATTATACAATATTTTTTATTGACAATTTTTTTATTTTGTTTGCAACGATTAGTTCAGATATTATATAATTATTTAAATTGCTAAGTATTAATTATTGATAGAAAAATGAAAATTGCAGTTTTATTAAAAATAGTCTTAGGTATTATAAAAGGAACACTTTGGTATGTGTGGGCAATACTTGGGTACATATTGTATATAGGGATCAAATCAACTCAAACACGAACAATTTGGATCCCAAAGTTATTTATAATACCAATAATATTTTTAGGGTTAAAAGTAAATAGTTTTTTAAATGCTGATCTAATTACAAGAATAAATTATTTGTTTTGTTTAATTGCGGGTTGCATTATTGGCTACCTATTTATTGCTACAAGGATTATAGAAGTTAATAAAAAGGATACCCACATAAAATTATCAGGATCATACCAAACTCTAATACTGCTTATATTATTTTTTTGGATCAAATATTTGTTTGGATTCTTAAAAAGTACTAAACCAGAAATAGTAGAAAATTATTTGGTTTTGGAGCATTTAATTAGCTTACTTGTGTCTGGTTATTTTTTAGGTAGTGCCTTACATTGTTTCAAAAAAACTTTTGAGAAAATTTGATAAAAGGTATTATTACCGTAACATATTTTTATGGATTATTTTGTTATGGAACATAGAATTAAACATATTGAAATTATGCCATATAATCCTAACTGGCCAAGCATGTTTGAACTTGAAGCAGCTATTATTAAACAAACTATTACTAACAACGTAATCAACATATACCATATAGGCTCAACATCGGTACCTGGGCTTAAAGCTAAACAAGATCTTGATATATTATGCGTAGTTAAAAATCTACCAGATAGTTTATTGCTTGATAAAGCAGGATATTTATTTAAAGGGGAACTTAATATTCCTCTCCGATACTATTTTTCTAAAAATACTACTCAATCTAAAGTAAACTTACATGTGGTTGAAGAAGACCATGGGTTTATTGCTAGAAATTTGTGTTTTAGAGAGTACTTAAGAGAACATAAAGACGTATGTTTAGAATATGCCAACCTAAAAGAACAACTATTGCAAGATCCATATTCTTACCAAAGGCATAATTTAACTTTTACAAATTATTCTCTTGGCAAACATCGATTTATTAAAAATGTCTTAGAAAAAGCTGGATTTACTAGTTCATGTATTGGGTTTTGTATGCATAATGACGAATGGGAATCGTATCATTATATTAAAGAACAGCAAATTTTTAACCCAATTAACGTAACCTATGATCGCAATCACCCTTCTATAACCGCAGAAAATAATTATCATTTTGTTCTGTATAAAGGTGTTAATATTGTTTCTGTAGCTCAAATAGAGTTGTTAAAAGATCCTGAAGTAATGGCATTGCGTTCTTTAGCAACAGATAGTCCATATAAACAACAAGGATATGGTAGCTATATAATGAAAACTATTGAACAATGGGGTAAATATAAAGAAAGAAAATTCATTAAAATGCATGCCAGGTTAAGTGCAGAACAATTTTACCGTAATTTAGGATATTCTAATATGCTATTTGACGATCCTAGTATTCAAAAAGAGTATATTGATTTAGGTAAGGAGTTAAATGAAAATTAGTATTCCAACAGAGCCACAAAATATTTTCAAAGTAATTAAAACGAGTTTTTTGATATGGAAAAATTCTTTAATATTTATAGCTCCATTTAATGGTGCGTTTATTATAGCTATATTATACAGTTTTCTAGCAAAAAATAGATGTAGATGTAAGTTAGAAGTTAATGCAGCACCACTAGAACATTCAGAAACTGGCAATGCAACTGGTGATTGGATTTTTTAAAATTTTGTAACTCCACAGGTCATACCGAGAAAAGCGAGGGATCTCCTGAAAATGGCTCCTCAACTAGTTTTATTAACTTGTTGGGATCATCGAAATTTACCAATGGAATTTGCGCATTGATTTTATCCACCATAAAATCTGCACAAGACTTTATGAGTACTTCAATATCATCCCAATACTCATTTTCTACACCAATACAAATCGATTTGGCCCGCTTCATCACAGGTTGATATATTTTAGGTAAATGATTTATTACCCAATCTGCCGCAGCAGGTTTAGATCTTATCGCATTTGTTTCCAAAGTACTCCAGATCCGCGCGTAAGTAAGTAAAACATTTCGAGTATCATGCTCAAGATCCGTGGCAAGTCTATTTAAATCATGAAGCATAGCTTTCATAAAATCATGGTATGGCACATGCGCCAATAGCTGCTCAGGTTCTAACCCCAATAAGGTTTGACTCTTTAATAAAACTTGAGTAACAATTAGCGCAAGATCAGGCATTTCATAAGTCAACCATGGTTCAATGATGCCCTTTTCAAAAGATTTACGTAACCAATCACCATATTGAAAATCAAAGTGAGGAGGATACTGCCAAGGATTAATCACTGCCTTCTCAACAATGGTTACTTCAATAGGCAATTTTGAACTTTTCATGTAAATACCAGAGATTTGAAGAAGATTAGCAATTAATCTAGTTTTTTCCTCTGAGGTTGTCGCACGATTAGTAACAACGAGCAAGTCAATGTCGCTGTATTTTTGCAGCCCGCCTACAAGAGAGGAACCATAAAGATAAACGCTTAAAAGATCTGGGCCTAAAATCATTTTCAATAATTCTAGGCTGTCTTTAAGTTGTTGCTGCATTTCATGGCTATAAATATATGTCATAGGTTTTCAACGCTTACGGTCTAATCACGGAAACCGTTTAGTTTTTGCAACAGGGCCGTATTTAGTCTTTTTTGCTTGAGAAAATTTCATCTTTCTTTTCTTCAAATGGTCTACCATCGTAAAACAATTCTATTTTAGAAATCAATTGATCTTTAAACCCCATTAAAACAGCAGCTCTAAGCTTACCAATAGGTTTAGGAAATATAAAATCATATGCTAACATAATCTGATTGTCATAGCTGAATTTGGCTCGTATTTCAATATCATTTAAGATAAGACTTAAGTTTTTTGCTGCTTCAGCTATAGCAACTTTCCCAGACATTTCTGCAAGAGGACCAATGAAATAAACATCTGGATGCAAACACCCTTCCATAGCAGCAAAGTTTTTCTGTAGCATTTGATGATAATAATTTTCTGCAACAAGCAAATTACTATCGTTCTTATTAACAATTGTATTCATATATCACCTCTGTTATATTATCAGGATACTGATAATATAATATAAGGACGCTGACATGTCAACACCTAAAAACATGAATGTTACAAATCTACTAGGGTATAAGCTGAAACAGGCCCAGCATCTCTTGCGGATCCGCATGGATGAGGCACTTAGATCTCTAGATCTAACTACTCCTCAATATGCTGTTCTTGCACAATTAGAATTAAGGCCAGGCATCTCCAATGCAACTTTAGCTCGAGCCTCATTTATCACTGCGCAAACTATGCATGGTATCGTTTCTAACTTAGAGAAAAATACTTTACTTAAAAGAACCAGCAATCCAGAACACAAGAGGATCCTTTGCGCCAAATTAACTAAACAAGGTCTTCAAGTCGTCCAACAAGCACATAAAATCATTAGCAAAGTAGAATCTAGAATGACTTGCACCATGTCTGAAAATAATAAATATCTCTTGGAGAAATTGCTGATTGAATGTTTTAATAACCTAAACACTAATAAAATTAGTTAGTTTTGACGGAACCAAAAATATTTATTTTTAATTAATATTTCTAATGTTAAGCAAAAAATAAGGGTAGAACGTCATTATCCCAGACAATCCATGAAACCTTTCTAGTGAATAGAGAGATCAAAATGTGCATAAAACAACAAGAAAAGCAGCTTAACCGAATGCCATTGATACCTTTGTTTGTAGATAGAATTAAAGTCCTTGAAAAAATTTTAAAAGCTTAGTATATGAAAAACCCAATGGCAAAAATAATCGGCCAGTATAGGTATTGAAGTATAAAGGTTTTATAAACCAATACCTTAGACATACCCAGTAAATGTACCCCAGAAAAATTTTGGATTTTATGGGATTTCTTTAGGCATACACACATAATATGTCGATAAACTTGATTTATATCAACACATTTCGTTGACATGTCGATTCAATCGACATATCATAAAAACATGTCGACAAAAATGGAAAAGATAAACATATCATGAAAATAGATGTAACCTCACCATATAATGACTTGCCAAACCTTCCACCCAAGCATGATCTTGAGACAAAGAAGATTTTAAAACATTGTATAGAAGCTCGAGCGGCATTGGCAGAGTTGCATAAAGCGGCAGAAATGCTTCCAAATCAAACTGTACTCATAAATACTTTGCCGTTACTGGAAGCACAAGCAAGTTCAGAGATAGAAAATATTGTAACAACGACTGATAAGTTGTTTCAGTACGCGAATGATATATCTTCAGCGCAAATAGACCCTTCTACAAAAGAGGCGCTACGTTATCGAACGGCCTTAAAGGAAGGTTTTGAAAAAATAAAAAGCCGTCCATCAAATACGGTGCTTGCAGAGCAGATATGCTCAACTTTGCGTGGGATAGATATGACGGTCAGAAAAGTGCCTGGTACGACCTTGAGTAACCATATGACTGGAAAAATTATCTATACGCCTCCTGTAGGTGAATTGTTACTTAGAGACAAGTTGAGCAATTGGGGGCAGTTTTTACATGAGGAGAGCGAAATTGATCCATTAATCAAGATGGCGGTTGGACATTATCAATTTGAAGCGATACACCCTTTTACTGATGGTAATGGTAGAACTGGAAGAATTTTGAACACATTGTATCTTATAGAGCAAAACTTGCTAACGCTACCGATCTTATATTTGAGTCATTATATTATTCTTAATAAGAATGCCTATTACAAAAATTTATTAAATGTAACTTTATCAGAAGATTGGGAGACATGGATAATCTATATGTTGAATGCCATAGAAGAAACGTCTAAGTGGACTAGTCAAAAAATCAAGACCATAGTTACTCTCATGGAGGAAACAAGAATATATGTTAAAAATAATCTGCCCAAAATATATACAAGAGAGCTTGTAGATCTGCTATTTATGCAGCCTTATTGTAGAATATCTAATATAGTAGGTTCTGGAATTGCAAAAAGACAAGCTGGATCAGAGTATCTTAAAAAATTAGCAGGTATAAATGTTTTGCAAATACAAGAGATTGGCAGAGAAAAGATATTTATTAATCCAAGATTTATGAGTATTCTTTTAAAAGATACGAATAGTTATGTTTCATTTAATGTGCAACAAAACAAATAAAAATAGTAATAATTAATCATGGTTTTTAAAGACGATTGGGAAAAAATTGGTGATGGTAGTAATATCTCATCAAATTTGATTGCGTGCATGATTTCTAAAGCTTTTCCAAATGATAAGTTATTGTTTAAAGAGATAATCTCTGGCGGGTGTGCAAATTTCAATGTTAAATTTCGTCTCAAAGGAAACGAAAATTTGTATGTCTTGCGGATTTACGTACGAGATAAAGATGCTGCATTCAGAGAGCAAAAACTCAGTTCCTTGTTGAGGTCAATCATACCTATCCCTAATGTGAATTATGTATCAGATTATGGCGATTATAGATTTTCTATAACTGAATTTTTATCAGGCATTACTTTACGTGAATTTTTACTGTCCAAAGAACCTCGTTCAGTGGGTGCAATAATGTTTGATGTTGGAATAGTACTTAGTCAAATTGCAACACATGTATTTCCATGCGCAGGATTTTTTGATAATGATTTAAATATAATTAGGAATACATGGCAGAATGATTATCTATTTTTTGTTAGAGAATGTTTAAAAAGCGAAATGATCATAACACATTTAGATGCAAGAGATGTTTTAAGAATTAATTTACTGTTTGATAACCATATGAATTTTTTGCCATCGGAGAAGGAAAAGCATTTGGTACACGGTGACTTTGACCCAGCTAATATACTTGTTGATAAAATAGATGGTGACTGGAAAATAACAGGGGTTTTGGATTGGGAATTTTCTTTTTCAGGATCGGTTTTGTGTGATGTTGCCAATATGTTACGTTATGAGCATCAAATGCCACCAGCATTTAAAGATGAATTTGTACGTGGGCTAAAAAGTGGAGACATAAATCTACCGGAAAATTGGCGCATTACCTGCGATCTTTTAAATCTTATTTCTCTTCTTGATTGCCTTGCAAGAAGTGATCCGAAAAACAACGTAAATAGATGTGCAGACATTTGTGCGTTGATTAAATATATAACTGGTAGTTTAGGAAGTAGGTGGTTGTTATGATAACTTGCCGGGATTGAGAGAACAAGATGTTAAAAAAATACATTCTTTAGGCAAGACTGCATCTAAAACTGCGATTGAAGTGTTGTATCATTTGTATAAATCACCAGTTATATATGACCTACTCTACCTTTAATAAATGAAAGACAATTATCCTTTATTAAAGCTATTGCTTAATTAAAGCATTTAATTTATATTGATTGTTAATTAAAGAAAATCTATTAAGTTTAATTAAGGAAAGCTTAAGTGTATAGACACCCTTTTGGAACCTACATAAACAATTCTGTCTCTGGTGAGCTGGTTAAGGCTTATATGCCAGACACTTTGCCTCCTCATTGCATATTCTTAATTTGTCGATCAGTTATAATTAATCGTCGATCACCACTAATTCTCCTTCTAACTAAAAAACATCGCTTTTCAAAGTGATCGATCACC